>Ga0272443_10000671_pt1 | contig 58696 bp, 34 predicted proteins | sample SSMAcet12_FD_193581 | JGI IMG/M metagenome (GOLD analysis project Ga0272443, IMG submission 193581) | Marine sediment archaeal communities from Little Sippewissett salt marsh, Falmouth, MA, United States - SSM-Acet-12 | ecosystem: Environmental > Aquatic > Marine > Wetlands > Sediment ... | reverse complement strand
GTGCGCCTCAGAATCCGGATTAACAGCAAAAACAACGAGTTGATCGCCCCGATCATCGCAGGAGTATTCAAACAAGGCACCGAAGAGGGTGTTTTCGATGTAGAGGAACCGCTTGAGACGGCAGAAATCCTTCTGATGCTTTCTGCCCAGATAAAGGAGAGAAACATCGCCACACTGCTGAGTGATGAGGCGACGGACACCATCGTTGAACGTATGGCAAAACGGTTCAACCGGTATTCCAGAACAGTCGAGCGGATCATCGGAGCTCCGGCCGGGTGCATCGAGATTCAGGGAAAGCGGCTTTTCGAATCACTCGCGGAAGCGAAATCTGCGAGAGGGTAGGCGAAGTGTGAACAAAAGTGTCGGGAGGAGACATGGGAAAGGTGCTGGAAAAACTCAGAACGAATAGCCGGGTCGTTAATCGCGCAGGCTGGTCCACGATCTGGAAATCCTTCATCTCGGTCCCTTTGATGCTGGCAATCATGCTCCCGGCCGCAGGCAGATGGGATTATCTGGGTGCCTGGTTGTACACGATGTCGATGATCCTTTACCTCCCATTCTATTTTCTCATCCTCCTCTATTACAACCCCGAACTCATCAACGAGCGCGGACGACCGTTCAGAAAGGACACGCGAACGTTTGATTTCAAATTCTTCGTTGTCTGGCGCATTTCGCTGGTCATACAACTCCTTTTAGCCGCGATGGACAAACGTTATGGATGGAGTTCCCTGCCAGTTGTCTACGTCTGGACATCCTTTATCGTGATCAGTCTGTTCAACTTCCTGGAAATGTGGCCGATAGTTATAAACCGCCACTTTGAGGCGACCGTCCGTTTGCAGACGGACAGGAATCACCGAGTTGTTGATTCCGGACCCTACCGCTGGATACGCCATCCGGGTTATGCCTTCTATATACCGACCCTGTTTTTCACCCCCATTATGCTGGAGAGTCTCTGGTCGATGATTCCGTCGCTGGTTATCGTGGGTGCATTCGTGGTCAGAACAAATCTGGAGGACCGGATGCTTCGGAAAGAGCTGACAGGGTATTCAGATTATGCGAGTAGAGTAAGATGGAAACTCTTTCCCTGGATCTGGTGAGATATGACGATTTAACAAATTTTCGAAATTGAGTTTGAGTAAGTTCAACTCGTCACAAAGAGGTAGGGTACATCGTAACTCGGAGAGTTATTCTTAGCACATGTGAATATCGGAGTAAGTGTTGTTCTTGGGAACCCACAAAGAATTGTTTGATTACGAACAATCTCATAGCTTAATAAACTGTTTTAATTATCTATAAGAAACCGTTAATTGCTCTGTCAAGTATGGGCTTTTTGGGCTTCCCATTTCGTGTTTCATTTACCCAAGGACCGCTTTTCTCACCCCATCACATTCCTTTCCTTAGAGTAACATTGATTTCTGTTTTGGATTATATTTATGCCAGTTTGTGTGAAACCTCCCCAGCGAGTTACCTGAATGCCGGAAGGAGGAACAGGATACACGCCGGCGCCTTCCGGTGGATCCCAACGTCAGCGAGGAACCAACCCTCACCAACCTTGGACCACGAAAGCGCCGCTTCCTGCGAGGACTGATATTATGACGCTTGAAAATCGGTGTGTGCGGTTTTTTTTCACGGTTCTGTTGACATCCTTGGTACCTGTCGCAGCGATGGCGGGTACGACAGGGAAAGTATCAGGCAGGATCACTGACTCCAGTACAGGTGAGCCTATCTCCCTTGTCAACATTGTCGTCGAGGGTACAACCCGCGGAGCCGCATCGGATCTGGATGGTTACTACTTCATCATCAACCTGGCCCCGGGCACGTACAATGTAGTTGCCTCAGCCCTCGGCTATGCCACCCAGAACCTGACCAACGTTCGTATTACCGTCGACAAGACCACCCCCTTGGACATTGAACTCACCCCCGAAGCGATTCAAGGCGAAGAAGTAACGGTTGTTGCGCAGCGACCCGCTGTGGAGAAGGACCGTACTTTTGCCACCGCCAGCGTGGGCGAGGCTGATCTCCAGATTATGCCTGTCAACGCTGTTAACGAGGTTGTCGAGATTCAGGCGGGTATCGTTGACGGTCATTTCCGTGGTGGTCGTAGTGGTGAGGTGGTGTACCTGATCGATGGCATCCCTGTGCAGGATGTTTACGACAACTCCCAGGCAACCAGCGTGAGCCAGGATGTCGTAAAAGAACTGCAGGTGATCACCGGAACGTTCAATGCCGAATATGGCCAGGCGATGTCGGGCGTCGTGAACATGATCACCAAAGAGGGTGGCGACAATTACAGCGGCATGGCTGGCATCCAGTTCGGCGACTACGTCTCGAGCCACACCTCCGAATTCAACCACGTCGACGACTTCAGCCCAACGGCCATCTCCAAGTACGAGTTTTCGCTCTCCGGTCCAGTCCCCAGCCTTAACGACAAGCTCAGTTTTTATGTCAACGGGCGTTACGATTGGAACGAAGGGTGGTTGTACGGTCGCAACAAATACGACATGGAGTTTTTCGACGAATTCAACGACATCTATGCCTCCGTGGCAGCCCTACCTGCCGACGCTCAAGCCGCTTATATGGAGGATAGTCTGGGGTTGGACGCAGAGCTGCTGACGGACCTGAACGATTTCTATCTGGCAGCGCTTTCGATGTACGGACAGGGGGATGGCAAGTATGTCCCGATGAACGACTCAAAAAACACCTACCTCTTCGGCAAACTCACCTACCAATATTCACCCACGGTCAAACTCAATTTCATTTCAATGCTCGACGACAGTGAGTATCACGACTTCGACCGCGAGTTCATTTATACGCCGGAAGGCGACTATAACCGTTTCTCCCGCGCTCGTACAAACAGCTTGAAGATGACCAACTCGATCGGCAACAGCGCGTTCATGGAAACAAGTTTTTCAAACACCTTCAGCGAATACTACCATTACGTATATGAGGATCCATTTGATCAGCGTTATTACTACTATGCAGGCAACCTGCAGGACCTCAACCCAACGTACACGACCAACATTAGCGGTGTGAAGACGGAGCATTTCCGTCGATGGACAAACACCAACACGTTCCAGACAAAACTTGCATGGCAGTTGAACAAGACTCATTACCTCGTGGGCGGACTTAACGTCAACTTCCATGAGGTTAATTATGAGTCGTTCAACGACGATTTCGGTGACATTGGACCAACATATCTGGACGACTCCTTTTCCTACGGTGTATCGTTGTATGACTACATCTACAACGGCATCACCCCGGATCTTTCCAAGATTCCCGACTCCGACTTCAACATGGACCGGTACGATTACAAACCGGTCGAGGTCGCCAGTTACCTGCAGGATAAGATCGAGCTGCAGGACCTCGTCGTGAACATCGGGATTCGTTTCGACTACTTTGATTCCAACGGCCTGGTGCTTGCGGATCCACGCGATCCGGATGTCTACCATCCCTACCGTAATGGCACGGATCAGACTGCTGCCCAGCGGCTCGATTATTGGTACAAGGATCCATCCGCCAAAGTGCAGCTCTCGCCCCGCCTCGGAATCGGCTATCCTATTTCCGATCAGGGCGTTCTCCACTTTGCCTATGGCCATTTCTTCCAACGCCCACGGTATGAATACCTCTATTCGAATCCGGAATTCGAGATCAAACGTCAGGGTTCAGGCCTGCATACGATCATCGGCAATGCTGATCTCCAGGCAGAAAAAACCATCAGCTACGAATTCGGATTTGATCAGGCCATCACCCAGGATCTCAGCGTGGGCATCAGCCTTTATCAGCGCGACATCCGCAACCTGATTTCGGCCGACCTGATCGTCGAAACCTATAGTCCGGGCATCTACTACGCGCAGTATGTCAACCGCGACATCGCCGAAGTCCGTGGCATCATCCTTTCCATGGACAAACACTATTCAAACAACTTCAGCGCATCGGTTGACTACACCTATAAGATCGCGGAAGGGTTGGCATCGGATCCGTCAGACGCATACAACGCATCGAATGCCAACCAGGAAGCAACGATTCAGTTGATTCCACTCGATTGGGATCGCCGCCACACGCTGAACGTGAACCTGAACTATTACGTGCAGGGGAGCTGGGGGGCATCGATCCTCGGCACCATTGGCAGTGGTCTTCCCTACACCATCAATACTGGTTCCAGCAAGGTTCAGTCTTTGAGCATGACGTTTGACAACGATGGCCGCAAGCCGACCTACGTGAATATCGACCTCAACATGTTCAAGGAGATCCCGATTATTGCCGGTATTAGCGGAAAGCTCGAATTGACAGTACGCAACCTGTTTGACAAACTGAACGAGAACGACGTATTCGGCGATACGGGCCGCGCTACCTACCGTACGGACATTCCGACGACAACAGAGGGTAGCCCGGAATTCAACACGCTCGAGGAGTATTACCTCTACTATCCGAGTCACTATTCGCGTCCGCGCGAGGTTCGGGTGGGCTTCTCGGTAATGTTTTGATGATTAATAATCCGGAGAAACGATTCCGGTTCACTGTATTGAGGCAACGCCTCTTTTTCAGACAGGATGATGGAATGAGGACACACACCATAGCGACCGCAACGAATTGGACCAAGGGACGGAAGCTCTCAGTCCTCCTGGCCTCCATGGTGCTGATCCAACTCGTGGCCATCCTTCCGCTCGCCGCGCAGACCCTTGACGAGTATAAAGGGGACAGCCTGAACCGCGCCGGCAACATCATGAGCGGAAACAAGGTCAGCACTCTCTTCTACAACTACGGACTTGCTTCCCGCGCCTCCACGGACGAAAGCCCATCGGGTGAGTGGCCAACGGGTACGGGCAACGAGTATGTCGGGGATGTATCGCCCCTGATCGCGGTGGAGTACGTTCACACCAGTGGCGATACGGTACATACGGTGATCACTGTTGACGGACCCCGTGGCAACACGGACGACAACGCTGACGGCTCCTCAGCTGTGTTTGAGCCCCTGCCTGGATTCGCGGCTGACCCGCTCCCCGGCGAGGATGCCCTTGCCGCTATCAGCACCGACAGCGACACATGGCCCGATTTCTGGCCGGACAAATACCTGGATGATAACCGTGACCAACTGTGGGCACGCGACACCAACGATCCCGGTTGGCCGGGTGCGTGGAATGGCTATTTCGGCAAGGATAAATTCAGCGCCGACCAGGAAACTTACTTCATCGTAGACGACAACTGGGATCGTGAATTCCAGACGCTTACGCTGAAAACCGAAACAGGCGCCGACTCCCTCGACGGCGAGGGCAACCCGATCCGTGTAACCTACTATCCAACGGCACTCGACCAGGATCGCGGCGGCATCGGCATCCGGATGGGCGTTCGAGGTTTCCAGTGGGCGCACTTCCTCGCGGAAGACTGTATTTTCTGGCACTACGAGATTACCAACATCTCAGATTACAATTACAACCGGGTCAATTTCGGCATGGTTGTAGGAACGCTTGTAGGTGGCAGTGGCGACTCGGAAGACGACCTCGCCTTCTTCGACCCCGACAACAACATTACCTACTCCTATGACAGCGATGGCGTCGGAACAACGGGCTGGCAGGGCATCGTTGGGTACATTGGATACGCCTTCCTCGAATCTCCCGGCAACCCGTACGACGGCATCGACAACGACAACGACAGCGAATCCACCACCAGCCCTGTGCTGACCGAAACGATTCTAACGGAAATGGCTGTTGACGGCATTATTTATTCGGCTGGTGACGACATTTGTGTCATCGATTATTCCGCTTTCGGCGACTCGACCTACTACTCTGACCCCATGCGCGGCCGGACGATCGTAGAGCTTCCTGCCGAAGGACTGGAAATAAGCCAGAACGGCCACACGACGATGATCTATCCGAATGTTCGCTACATAGAGGATGGTGGAAACGGCCTTGATGACAACTTCAACGGCCTCATTGACGAACGTATTGGCGAAGAGGTTGGTGGTAAGCGCCTCGACCACGTCGGTCTGAAATACATGAACTTCTTTACCGGCGAAGGTCTCGACGATTTGATGATCGACGAAGCTCGCGACGACGGCATTGACAACGATGGCGACTGGGATGTTGCCACGGACGATGTCGGTTTTGACGGTGTTGCGGGTTCGGGTGATACTGGCGAAGGTGACGGAATTCCGACCAACGGCGAGCCTCACTTCGACAAGACGGATGTAGATGAGTCCGACCAGATCGGTCTTACCTCATTCGACTATTTCTCTCCGCCGGGAGCGTTGCGGATGAACGACGACAACGGCAACGTGCTTAATGGTACCGGCGGTATCTGGGGCCGTATGGAGCCGGGTACTATCGACGTTATCCCGGGCGAGGCTGAAGACGGTGACTTCCTCTATGGTTCCGGCTATTTCCCGCTTCCCTCTGGCAAAACCGAGCGATTCTCAATCGCCCTGCTCTTTGGAGAAGACTACGAAGATATCACGAACAACAAGCAGACAGTCCAGCAGATTTACGACAACAACTATGTATTCGTAAAACCGCCTGACAAACCCACCCTCAAGGCTGTCGCCAGCGACGGCAAGGTCACCCTCTACTGGGACGATATCGCCGAGGATTCCTACGACGATTCAATGCCTTTGGGCGAAGAGGAAGACTTTGAAGGGTACAAGATCTACCGTGCGACTGACTACGCATTCCTGGAGAACTACACAATCACCGACGGAAAGGGCCGTAAGACTTTCCACTCGCCGATTGCACAGTACGACCTGGACAACGGTAACGCCGGCTATTTCCCCGAAGCTTCTTACGGCGTCTCCTTCTACCTCGGTGACGACACCGGCCTGCAGCATGTCTGGACGGACACCACCGTTCAGAACGGGCAAACCTACTATTACGCGGTCACTTCGTACGATCACGGATACACCGGTATCATCGACGAGTCCGAAGCTGTCTTCTTCCCGGCAGAATGTTCCAAGGTTATCACCGTCGATACCGACGGGAACGAGAACTTTGACATCAACACGGTGAAAGTGACTCCGACCACTCCAGCCGCTGGGTATGAAAGCGCCACGGCAACCGAGGCTTTGCACATGTCCGGTACGGGTGACGGGGTTGTTTATTGCGAAATCGTCGACGAAACTCTTGTCGAGGATGGCCGTGCCTATAGCATCATTTTCGAAGATCTCGATGAAGACCTCATCGCTCAGACTGCACACATCCTGAGGACCGACACAAACGACACGCTGCTTACGATGGACATGGCCAATTACGGTTACGAAATCCGTATCCTCGATCGCTTCAACTCTTACTTTGAGGAACTGTTCTCCTCGACCGGTTACGAGACAATGACAGGATTCCACAGCGTTGAATCCACAATTCTCGACGGGCAGCGCATCTACATCATTCCGCCTCACCGCCCTGGCGACAAGGTTCTGTCGCTGACAAGATGGACGAGTTCGAACGACAACTCGGACTCCTTGTTGGCTTTCAACGCCAGTTTGTTCGAGAGTGCCCCGCTGGGGATTTACGGTGTGCCGGATTATCGGAATTACCAGGTCATCTTCAGCGAGGACGATATCGGCACGACGACAGAATATCAGGTCAGCACACGTCTCTTCGAAGCTGCCCCGACCAACTGCATCATCAAGGATATCGACACCGGTGAAGACATTCCGTTCTTCATTATCGGAGTCACCTCTTCGAACGATAACCGTTGGAACGCGAACAACGAATCGATCGTCATGCTCAATGTTTATGAGAATGCTGAAGGGGTTGTGGACACAGCCTTGAGCTGGAAGGTCGTCGCCGGATACAGCCTTGCAAACGGCACGATCTTCGCGCCAACGGATGGCGATACGATCAACGTGCATATGTACCGTCCGTTCACAGAAGAAGATGTATTCGTCTGGGAAACTGAGGCTGCGACGATTAACTCACGCGATGTCGATCTCGACCAGATTAAAGTGTATCCGAACCCCTACCTCGCGGTCAGCACACAGGAGAGCAACAACACCTACATCTCCGGCCGCGGAGAACGCAGGGTTAACTTCATCCACCTGCCCGGCACCTGCACCATCCGTATCTACACGGTTCGTGGCGAGTTGATCAGGACAATCGAGCATAACGGTGGATTGATGGACGGTTCGGCGGTCTGGGATCTTCGGACAAAGGATGGTCTTGACGTTTCATACGGCATTTACATCTACCACGTCGAATCCACATACGGCGATCACATTGGCAAATTCGCGGTGGTCAAATGATGAGCAAAATAACGAACCAGAAACGTCGCCCTCTGCTGTTGCTGGCAGGATTGCTTCTGGCAGTAATTCCGGCGACCTCTTTTGCGCAAATCGGGACGACGGCAGCCTCCTTCCTCACCATCGGAGTGGGAGCTCGGCCCATGGGTATGGGTGGAGCCTTTGTAGCTGTCAGCGATGACGCGAACGCTCTTTACTGGAATCCCGCGGGTTTGGGAATGATGCAGCAGAGTGAGATCGTTCTGCAGCACAGCACCTATCTGGCCGGCATGACATACGAGTTCGTCGGCGGTGCGATCGCCATGGGACTCAATGGTACAATCGGCTTCTCCGCGACGATGCTGAATGTAGGCGAGATGGAGGTGACGACCGAGGATTACCAGGAAGGCACGGGGCTGATGTTTGACAGCTACAGCATGGCTGCGGCGGTTTCGTACAGCTACCGGTTCTATGACAGGTTCTCTATCGGCGCTAACCTCAAGTACATCCGCGAGTCGATCTGGAACGAATCCGCGGACGGCGTCGCCCTCGACATCGGTACACTGCTTATCACTCCGTTCAAGGGAATCCGACTCGGCATGAACATCAGCAACTTTGGTACGAAGATGCAGATGGCCGGCCGTGACCTCCTGTTTCTCTATGATCCTGACGAGGAGATCGAAGGCAACAACCCGGATAACCCGGCTTCCTACGAAACAGACGCATGGAAGTTGCCGCTGACCCTCCGCCTCGGACTTTCCGGCGAAGTGATAGAAAACAGCGTTAACCGGATTACGCTCGCGATGGACTGGGTCGTTCCAAACGATAACACGGAGTCCCTGAACGTCGGCATGGAATATGCGTTCCGCGAGATGTTCATGCTCCGTGGCGGTTTGAAGGGTATTCGCCCGGGTTCTTATGCCGGAACCTATCAGCTAACGGAGCCCGATAATAATGGCGGGTATACCTTTGGCGCCGGTTTTAGTTTTAACTTAACTGGGTTTATCCTTAAAGCGGATTACGGGTTTGAAACATACGAAAGACTGGGCGGTACGCATAAGTACTCACTCAGTCTAGTATTTTAGTTAAATTGCAGGACCCAACATTCTCATCTAAGGAGGAATTGTGATGAAAGTATTTCGTTCGGTTTTGGTTGTTGCATTAGGCATACTGATGTTTACCAGTATGGCCAGCGCAACTGACGTCTCTTTTGCAGTGAACATGAAGTATGCGACCGTCGATACGGTCTCTGGTTTTGACCCGGCCAACGGCGACTACGTTGTGGTTCGCGGCACCTTCAATGGCTGGGCCGGCAATGATCTCGCCCTGACCGACGCCGGTGGCGATTCGATTTGGGTTGGCACTTATGACATCGCTGAGGGCAGCTATCTCCCCGACAGCGATGGCTTCAAGTATGTTATTACCAATACCAGCGTTGATAGCTCCGACCAGTGGGAGAATGTCACCAACCGCGCTCTCACCGTTGCGACTGAGGCTGTTGAGTTGGACACTGTCTGGTTCGACAACAAGGATCCGAATGCCATCCCACAGGATGTCACTTTTGCGGTGAACATGAAGTTCGCTACGCAGACCTTCGCCTTCGATCCGGGCGCGGGCGACTCCGTCGTTGTCCGCGGTAGTTTCTTTGGCTGGGGCGGCACTGACTTCCCGCTACACGACGAAGATGACGACTCCATCTGGACGGCGACTTATCCGATGGATCCGGGCGATCACACTTACAAGTTCGTGATCATCTACTTTGACGGTGCCAGCGACGGTTGGGAAGCCGACCCGAACAGAACGCTGACGGTTGCATCCGAGGCGATCGAACTTGACACCGTCTGGTTTAACCGCCAGGAACCGGTTGAAATTGCGAACGTGGAAGTCCTTTTCCAGGTTGACATGAGTGTCCAGGCCCTCGTCGGCAACTTTGACCCGAGCGGCAACAACGACATCGTCATCATCCGTGGCGACCATTCCGCCATCGGCAACTGGGGCGGCACGGTGCAGATTTCCGAAGACGCATTGAACCCCGGCATCTACAGCAGCTGGATTTCGTTTGATGCAGTCACCCCCGGTGATGCTTCCATCAATTACAAGTTCCTGATCAGCTATGCAGGCAGCGCGGACGATGTGGCATGGGAAACCGATCCTAACCGCACTGTGGCGGTTACCGGCTCGGAAGAAGACACTGACAGCGACGGTTACGGCGAAATCGAGCTTGACGTTGTCTATTTTGACCGAGCCGATGCTTCCGGTTACCTGACCGCTCCGAAAGCTGTGACCTTCAACGTCTGGGCACCAGTTGTCCAGATGAAGATTGACGATCCGGACAGCGTCATTATTGATGTTCAGACGGGTGATCCGATCACGGCGATTGGCAACATTGTTATCTCCGGTTACTTTAACAACTGGCCTTGGGGAGACTTCGATCCGGAGAGCGACGACATTCTCTCTGATGATGACAACGACGATGTCTGGACCACAACCCTTACTCTTGAAGAGGGTACGGCGCGTGAATTCATTTACAAGTACGGTGTGAACGGATACGATAACGAAGCCGGTTTTGCCCAGAACCACTCCGTCACCCTCGAGGATGATGGTGCTGCCGTTACGGTTACCGACTCCTTCGGTATCCAGGGCACGCTGTACAATCCCTACTGGGACATGATCCTCTCGGTGCGTGAAGTTGGCAACGGCGCCCTTCCGCAGCAGTTCGAGATGGCTCAGAACTATCCAAACCCGTTCAACCCGAGCACCACGATTGCTTTCAACCTCCCGCAGGCTGGCCTGACCACCCTTCGTGTTTTCAACATCATGGGCCAGGAAGTTTACAATCATGACCTCGGCAACATGAACGCAGGCACCTACGAGATCACACTCGACGCCTCCAACTTCTCCAGCGGTGTTTACTTCTATCGTCTGGAATCGGGTCAGTTCAACGCCACAAAGAAGATGATGCTTCTGAAGTAATTCAGATAATCATTCGAAAAGGCGGACTTCGGTCCGCCTTTTTTTTTCCTTTTTGTTGCTGAAATCAACCAGAATTCGAGTGGTGCAACACTCAGAATTTGTATATTTGAAATTGGTGTATTTGTGTCCACAAGCCCAGTAAAAACTCACGCATTTTCCGGAGAAAACACCCATTCAGTGCCGGTGTGCGTTCGATTTTACTTACGACGAAGGAGTGTGCAATGACTAGAAAGCCTTCCACTTCACAAATGACAATCCTTGGATTGGTTGCGCTCATGTTACTTTTACCGCTTGGCGCTTTTGCCCAGGAAATCACCTGGACACAGCCAATCTACCCTGACGCTGGTGACGTTATCACACTCTATTATGATGCCAGACTAGGTACCCTTGAGGGTTCATCCAATCTCAATATTTATTGGGGAATTGATGCGGTTGACGGCATCTGGACACTACCGCCATCTGATATGTACCCCAATGGTTCGACAACTGCGGGCAACGTAGTCACATCTCCCATGATTCCGTTAGGCGACCAGATATTCATGGTCACCATTGAGACTACCGATACACTAGAGTCACTTCACTACTATTTTGGTAATGGTACTGTCAACGATGATAACGATGGGGACGACTGGAACTATAATTTTGTCGAAGCCGTCACCACCCAAATGAAGCACATATTTACTTACGACCCTCGTTCTTCAAGGGCAAGCGTCAGAATTGAAGACACGGAAGAGGTCTATCTGGCAGGCGACTACAACGGTTGGAGCACTAGTGATACAAGAATGGTCAAAAACAATATGGGAGTCTATACCTATGACTGGACGCTCCCGGTTGGAACCCATCGCTACAAGTTCGTTGTAAATGGAACAAATTGGACACAGGATCCTGACAATCTGCTGACTGAAGGCGGTGAAAATGACAATTCACTTGCAAGAGTAGTCCCTTTCAAAAAGCCCGTTTTCATTAAACTTAAAAACACTGATGCCGCTGTTCTCGCCCCCGGCGATGCCTATCAACTTCAGATGTATATCTTCTCCTCGGGTTATTCTGGTGTCTTCGAGTCAGTCCCGGTCCTGACCGTCGACAACCTGGAAACCGCCGTGAACTGGTATTCTGGTCTTGGGCTCTACTATCAGACTTTAAATCTTGATGAGGGTATTCACGATTTGAAAGTGGAAGCCACGGATAATATTGGCAGAAGAAGTACAAAGAATCTTACGGTTGCAGTCCACGACCCCGCTGACGGATTTCTTGCAGTTGACCCGATGGAAGATGACAAGGGTATGGGCGACTACCGCTACCCCGAGGGGCTGTGGGGCGCGGCGGACCTGAGATATCTCAAGATGGAAGAGGTGAACGGTGGCGAGGAGATTCAGTTCACCCTTGGAATGACCAGAATCGAACCTGAGACGCGTGTTTTACTCCAGATCAATTCCAACCTGCAGGGGAGCACTTCCGACCACGGCATTTTCGGTATTGAGCTTCAGACGCCGGAATGGACTGGGAACGGGGTCCAGATCTGTCTCGCTGATCCATCAGCATCCTGCTTTGACAGCGAGGTGCACAATGTTGTCATTACCGGTTATGGCCCCGTCGAATCTACCTATCCATTTTATGTGGATCAGATAGCTCTCGACAATCAGAAATTCGTTTTCTCGATTCCGGTTTCTGAGCTGGAAGCTATCATGGGCAGCTACAACAGGCCGTGGTACTTTATGGCGGCCTCATTCTTACAAGGTCCGGAAGGAACGGCAGGTTACAGCTGGGAAGTCGATGCCGCCCATGGTGGTATTGATGACACAAATGACCCTGATGTGTTCGACATGATGTTTGTAGATCTTACCAGTCTACAGGATAGAATACTGTCCTATTACGAAACAGGCTACGATGCTGCAATTGACAACGTGGGACGCGGCTTTGCCGAAGTCGCCCCTGAGGATATCGGCGCGGACATCGGCTCCCTCGGTCCTGTCATCACTGTCCTGACGGGAACCGGGTTTACCTCACAGGCTGACTGGGATTTCACGGGCGTTGTTGGTTTTGAAACCAGCGGCGATGTTGCAATTTACCACACCTACGAGGGTGGAAGCCAAACATACAACGTCTCCTCTGTAGTGGACACGTTCATCGTTCCGCTCACCCTCGTGGAAGGCGTGAACACCTTCAAGGTTGCCGCGACCGAAGGCGAGAACACCAGTTTTTCCGGGCTATCCTCGCTTGAATTGCAGGTAGACCACTTGCTTAAACCGAACGTCGTCACGACAATCGAAAGCAGTACGGTGGTAATGGATGCCTCCGGCACAATTGACCCGGACGGGGAGACCCTGATGTACCACTGGACGGCGGATCCGGATAATCCCGAAACGGTTTCGTTGTCAGTAAATTACGGATATACAACATCGTTTACTCTGCCTTCAACTCTTGGCGAATACTACTTCGACTACGAGGTAACCGCACCGGATGGAGATACCCGCGTTGGCCGTACTTTCATCACAGTTGCGGAAGACACTGTGATGCCGTTTGACATGAATCGCCCCTCACAGTGGGTACTTGATGCAGTTGTCTACGAGGTCTTCCCACGCGGTTACTTTGAGACCTTTACTCTAGATAAATTTACCGAACGCATGTACCACCCCGAGTGGATGGGCTATAACGCGATCTGGTTTACACCGATCTACCCCGGTCCAACCGGACATGGTTACGAGATCACGGATTACCGTAACATCAATCCGGAATTCGGAACGCTCGAAGATTTCGATGAGCTGGTGCAGGAAGCACATGCTCGCGGGCTGAAGGTTATTCTCGACGTCGTTTACAACCACACCGCCCTCGCCCACCCCTTCTTCCAGAACACCGATCTGTACGGTGAGTACTCGCCCTATTACGACTGGTACATGCGGGATGAAGAGGGCAACTACGAGTACCTCTTCAACTGGGCGACGATGCCGAGCTTGAACCTCGACAACTCCGAAGCGCGAGAGTATTTCATTCGCACCTGCGAGTGGTGGGTGGAGAATTATGAGGTAGATGGATTCCGTTGTGACGTTGCCTGGGGTGTTGAGCGCCGCCATCCGACCTTCTGGACTGAATGGCGCGAGCGGCTTCGTTCGATCAAACCGGAACTCCTTCTCGTAGGTGAAGCACCGACAATCCCAACGGGCGACGATGATTTCCCAGAAGGAGAAAACTACTTCTCTAACCGTTTTGACCTTGTCTATGATTGGTATCTGCATCATGAATCAAGTGCGGCTTTTACAAAGATGTGGCGAAATCCACCATTGCTTTCCACCCTTCATGATGCTATAACCAACAATGACGAAGGATTTGGGGAATTCAAACGCGCTTTCCGTTTCCTCGAGAACCACGATGAGTCTCGTTACATCGATTTGTTCGGTCCCGAAAAAGCGCGTCTGGCGAACATTCTCTACATGACCATTCCAGGCGTTCCGCTTGTCTACGCAGGTCAGGAATACGGTGAATATTCGTATCGTGATCCGATTTCTCGTGAAGATCCAAACGAATTCGAGAATCTCATCTACCGCCTCACCTGGGCAAAGAACAGGCTCTCGGCGCTGAATAACAATGACATCGTCAAACTGCCGAACACTTCCGGCGGGTCGGTCTATTCCTACGCGAGGTACACACCCGGTGAGCACGCTGTCATCGCCATTCACAACTTCACAGGTGCATCGGCCTCTGCTAGTTTGACTGTACCGCTGACGGATTGGGGCTTTGGCAGCAATGATGAATACATCATGAGCGAGATTCTACGGGATGAATCGCAGACCATTACAGGCACCACCATTTCCCCGCTCAGCGTAACCCTTGATGCCTACGAAAGCCGTCTCTACGTCGTTGGAGATACGCTTTTTACGGTGGATTCACCGGAAGCAGGCGACCTGATTCCGGCCAAGTACGAGCTGATGCCGAACTATCCGAACCCGTTCAACCCGTCAACGACCATCAATTTTCACCTGCCCAACAACAGTTTCACGGTTTTGAGGGTTTTCAACATCCTCGGGCAGCAGGTGATGAAAGAGGATTTCGGTAAGCTGCAAGCGGGACGGTACAGTTACTCCTTCGATGGTTCGGAGATGTCGAGCGGGATCTATTTCTACCGCCTCGAGGCTGGACCGTACGTATCGACCCGGAAAATGGTGCTCGTCAAGTAGCAGGATTATCATAATTCGATCATCAAGGCGAACCCTCGGGTTCGCCTTTTTTTACGCCCTATTTCAGGCAGAGTGGACAGATTTATTGTCTGGAGGAGTTTTGAAGGGACGACCATGGCCTAAAACGCGTTCTATCGAGGACCCAGAACAGTTAAATATTGGCGTGATTCAACGATTTTTCGCCGATTCACCTGCGAGGCAGTCGAGAGCTGCGATTGCGAGAGACAAGATTGGTGCTCGCTCTCAACCGTTGTAGGGGTTATCTTTGGACAGTTATCACAAGTTCGTTATCAAGAAAAGTAAAAACATACACTTCGGGGACTGAAACATGAAGCCGAACTCTATTTTTTTGCACTTTTTTACCCTGCTCGCAGTAAGTGTGCTCCTGTTCGGCTGTCTGGCTGGTCAGGAAATGAAAAAACCGGTTGAAGAGAAAGCTGAAACTGCGGACGAGGGTGCCGTTATGATGGAAAAAATCGCCCCGCAACAGATGTGGTTTTATGGTCGCCCGCTGTACGAAATTTACCTGCGAGCCTACTCACCCGAGGGCAGGATTTCAGCCCTTACCGCCAACCTCGACCAATTTAAAGCGATGGGCATTGAGACAATCTGGATCATGCCGATATTCCCGAACGGTGAACTGGGCCGCAAGGGGAGCGCCGGAAGCCCCTACGCCGTCCGTGATTACTTCAACATCGCCGAAGAATATGGAACGCTTGAAGATTTTGCCGAGCTGGTCAATCAGGCGCATCAGCGCGGCATGAAAATCATGCTCGACATGGTGATGAACCACAGCTCGAACGACTATCCTTTGATGGAGCAGCATCCCGACTGGTGGTATCACGACTCAACGGGCGCTTTCAGCCGCGAAGTGCCTGACTGGTCGGATGTAACTGACTGGAATTACGATAACGACGAAGCGCGTGAATACCTGAAAAAGGCACTCCTGTTCTGGGTCCGCGATTACGATGTGGATGGTTATCGCTGTGATGTAGCAGGGTTTGTCCCCAACGATTTCTGGAAACCGGTGATAAACGAACTGCGCGAGATCAAACCGGACCTCTTCATGCTCGCTGAGTGGGAAGACTACAGCTTGCTTAATGCCGGTTTCAACGCCGCCTATGACTGGACCCTCTACCACCGCTTGTTCGCTCACCGTGAAGGCACAGTCGGTTTGGACAGCCTCTGGCGGGTGATTGACGGCGTCAACAAAACGATCCCGGCCGGGAAACTGATGATGCGGTTTGTCGAAAACCACGACGAGCGCCGTTCTGCTGAAAAATTTGGCTGGCCGGAAGTGAAACCTTACGCAGCTCTGATCTATACCCTCCCCGGCATTCCGCTACTCTACTCGGGGCAGGAGGCGGGCGAAACGCACAAACCGAGCCTTTTTGAGCCCGAACCTATCGACTGGAGTGCCGCCGATCCTGAGGTAAACCAGTTTTACAGGGAACTTCTCGCATTGCGGAACGGAAACAACGCCTTGTTACGCGGCGGATGCGAGCGAGTAGCTGTGGATGCACCCGAAGTGCTCGTTTTCCAGCGTGAGTGCAAGTCTCAGAGACTTCTCGTTGCGATTAATTTCAGTGAGGAAGAACAGACGGTTACGTTGTCCGAAACCGGAGCCAATACTCCCTGGGTAGAACTGACCGGCGAAGGACTTCCGATGAATGAGGGCAGTTTCACATTGCCGGTTTACGGATATAAAATCTTCGCTGAATAGGGGCAGGATTCAATTCTGCCATTCAACGCTATCTGAAGCTGACGTGAATGCGGCGATTCTACTTGACCCAACGCAGCCGCGCTAGAAAAGGTTGGTGTACGATGAAAAGAATCCCTGTCCTGTTGTCAGTCTCGTTGCTCGTTCTGTTCACGGCAGGTTCTACGGCCGCGCAGGACTGGGCCTGGTGGGAGCCCTTTGGTCCCGAGGCCGGCGACAGCCTGACATTCACCTTTGATGTTGACAACAGCAGCGAGATAACGGGAACTCCCACTCAGCTTTACTTATGGTGGGGACATGACTCCTGGACGGCCGCACCCGACAGCCTCTGGCCTGAGGGTTCCGTTTACGGCGATGTTGGCAGCTCAGTCAAATCACCCATGAACTCAGTCGGCGAGGGTCGCTGGAAAATTAAAATTCCAACCCTTACCGTCTGGCAGGAACTGAACTTCGTCTTTACCACCGGCACTCAATGGGCGCATGTATCCGGAGGAGCGGACTGGGAACTCCCGCTGGATGGAACGAATGGCGATTATCCGCCACCAGACACAGGTGATGCTGAGGTCCTACCCGACACATGGCACACATTCTCCCTCGACACACGCAGCCCAAACGTTACCTACGGCGTAGACGATATCACTGCTGTTTACGCCCGCGGCACCTTCAACAGCTGGGATCTTTCCGCCCCACTGGAGGGACCGGATGATCGTGGCGTCTATTCAGCGGATGTGCAGATTTCGGTGGGCGAAAACGAATACAAGTTCTACTTCGACCTTGGACAAGGGGATGAAGACTGGATTTCCGATCCGGACAACCCTATGACAAACCCCGACGACAACAACAACTCGGTAGTCGTGGCTGTTGCGGATACTCTCCCCTACGTAGATCACCTGACACCGCGCGATGGAACGATCTACGCCGTTGCCGATACGATTAGAATCACTGGTTTGGCTCGCACCGCAGATGATGGCAAAGCGCTCTCCGGCGATCCGGTAATTACCGCAAGCGAAACGATTTCCGTAATGGATCTCGCTATGGAACCCTCGGGGGCGTTTTCCGCATGGCTCCTCGCGCCCGACATCTCCGGCCCGATGACGATTACCTGCACGGTGAACGACGACTCGGGGAGAACCGGCGGCGCTCAGACACTCGTCGGAGTGTTTTCCGATGGAACCGGTTTCCATGCCGTCGATCCGGTCGGTGATGCCATCGGCGACGGGGACTACGTTACATCCGCGGACAGCAACGCGGATGTCGATCTCACCTCGCTGGACATCACAGCCAATGCGACACTCGATTCGCTCCTCTTCGAAGTGGGCATCGCCAGCCCGAGCGAAGAGACTAGGGTCATGTTCCAGTTGATGACTGGACTTACGGGAAGTTTTATCTCTCCCACCACCTTTGGCACGGAGATGAACACTCCCACGTGGACAGGACGAGGTGTGCAGATCGTGCTGGCAAATCCAGCATCGTCGACCTATGACCCTGATTACCACAATAGACTGATCGTTTCCGACAATCCCTTCGAGAGTACCGCCGCGGTTACGATGGTCTCGGACACCAGTTTCAAGGTTGCCCTCGATGATCTCGAACAAATCCTCGGCTCCTTCAACGCCGAATGGTACCTGGGCGTTTACAGCTTCCTCGAAACCACCAGCGGCACGGTTGACCACAGCTACGAAATCACTGAAGCGGACGGCGGGATCGAGGCGGTGTATGACCCCGACGCCTTCGACATGATTTTCACGGACACCCGTGACTTGCAGACTCGGATTCTCGCCAACAACACATCCGACAAGTGGGCGGCGCTCGAAGCGGCTGGGCGCGGATTTGGCCTCCTCGACCCGACAGTGGTAGATGCAGGACTCTCCACTGCCGGACCAACACTCCGTTTCATCACTCGCAACTTTGAAACGGTGAAGTCCGCCAAGACCATCTGGTGCAACCGGAGTGACGGCGCTGTTACCTACCTGCGTCAGCGGTGGGACGGCGGCGGTACGGTCATCTCCTCAGGCGGCGGCCCTGGCGATTTCTCCCATAATGTCACCCTGCGTGATGGCGTCAACGAGTTCCGAATTTACAGCCTCGTAGACCTGGACACCGTCTGGTCCCCGACGCTGGAGATCACGTACATCACGGACAAAGCGCCGCATGCCTTTGTGTACAGCACGGTAAACGGCAGCACAATCACACTTGACGCGAGCGAGTGCACCGATCCGCAGGAGCAAACGTTGAGCTTCAGCTGGATGCCCGATGCGGACAATCCCGCAAGTGTTACTCTCTCGGACCCCTACTCCGCAACACCGACTTTATCGGCACCCTCTACGCTGGGTGAGTACTATTTCGACCTGATTGTCGAGGACACGGACGGCAATACGACTCCTGCGAGAGCGATGTTCACAGTCCATTCGGACAGCGTAGAACCGTTCGACATCTCCCGCTCGGCACCATGGGTTCGCGATGCGGTTGTCTACGAAATTTTCCCGCGAGCCTTCTCCCCCGGCGACCTCTCCGGGATCACTGCGCGCATGGACGAAATCGCAGCCCTCGGTGTGACAACGATCTGGCTGATGCCGATTTACCCGGGACCCTCGGACCACGGCTACGCGGTCGCGGATTACTACGGCATCGAGAGTGATTACGGAACATTTGACGACTTTGCCACGTTGATGGAGGAGGCGCATGCGCGTGGGCTCAGGGTCATTCTGGACATGGTCCTGAACCACAGCAGCATCGACCACCCTTTCATGCTCGACCGACTGGAGCTGGGGACAAGGTCTAACTACTACGACTGGTACGCCACCAGCTTCATTCCGGACAGCACTTCTCACCTGCTAACGTTGGACGAGAACTACTCGGAGTCCGGTGATTATACCTACTACAGCAACTGGACCTCGCTGCCCAATCTCGCGCTCGATGATCCCGACTTGAAACACTACCTGATCGAGATGTGCAAATGGTGGGTGACCGAGTACGATGTCGACGGTTTCCGCTGCGATGTCGCGTGGGGTGTTGAGGCGCGCAACCCGCAATTCTGGCAGGATTGGCGCAAAGAGCTGAAGACGATCAAGCCCGAGGTGATGCTTTTGGCGGAAGCTCCGGTAACAGAATTCACCTATCTCACCAACCGCTTTGATATGGCGTATGACTGGAGCCTTTTCCACGATCACGTAAGCGATGGTTTCAACGGTTCTACTCCCTATGGGATCAATACCCGGGTGCGCAATTACGGCTACGCCTTCCCGGATTACACCTACCCCTTCCGTTTCATGGAGAACCATGATGAAAACAGGTTCCTCGTCAACAACAGCCTGCAGCAGGACATCAGCACCGCTACATTCTTGTTGACAATTCCCGGTGTTCCGCTGATCTACGCCGGACAGGAGGTGGGTGAAACCTCCCAGCGCGGGACCATCGACTGGGACGACAATTACGACCTCTCGTTTATCTATCGCAGGCTTTGCGAAGCGAGGGCAAAACTGCCCAGTCTGCGCACTCCGGACCTGACGAACCTTACGCCCACGCTTCAGAACGACGTTTATGTCTATTCCCGGTTCGCCGAGAATGAAGCACCGGTTATCACGTTGCTTAACGTAGAAGACGAAACGGTGACGATAACCTTTTCCGTTCCGACCGGTGACTTTGGGCTGGCTGATGGTGTGACCTACTACCTGACAGATATTCTCGGCGGAACCTCGATTGCTGTGACGACGGATGACCTCTCCGAGATGACCGAGACGCTGGGCGCAAAAGGTGTTCTGGTCTATGCAATCACAGACACCGCGATGGTCCTGAGCACACCGGAAAACCCGGAACTTCCGCTCAGCTTTGCGCTTCACCCCAACTACCCCAATCCGTTCAACCCGGAGACGTTGATCCGGTTCGACCTGCCGACGAATGTGGTGGTCAAACTGGCTGTCTACAACATCCTCGGGCAGAAGGTGCGGACCCTCGTAGATCATCCGATGACACCTGGTCATCACGTGATCCGATTTGATGGCCGTTCGGACAAAGGTCTGTCACTCTCTTCCGGTGTTTACTTCTACCGGATGGAGGCGGGCAAGTTCACGCAGTCGCGGAAGATGGTGCTGGTGAAGTAGACTAACTTCAGGCAATACTGTTTTCCGGTCCACATTCGTAGGAGCCAGGCTACTGTGAGTGTGGACCGGATGGTGATGAGCATTAACGAGAAACGATGCAACCCATGAACCGACATTCAGGCAGTCTCACTCTCTTTGTCCTCTTATTGATGGCAATGCTTATGGGAACAACCTCACAGGCGGGAAATGAGGTCGGGTACGAAGCCTCTTACCTCGACAGCATGGCAATTGAGATGCCCGCAGAAAGTGGACGTCCCTACCTCTTTTCAGGACAGGGAGAAAGCTTTTTCTACGGAAGCACGAAGGACCTTGCTGAGACCGGATGGATGGGGCTGCATTATGGTCCGAACAAAATTATTGACGATTTCATCATCACTATCAACGGAAAGCCGCTGGACCGCGATGAGGCCATGGTGACGATGAAGCCGCACGGCATAACCTTCCTCTGGCCCGATTCGATCAGCCTGGTAATCTCCCCTGTCGGTGTCAACCGTGACGACCTGATGTTCAACCTCCGTGGGCTTGACAAACCAGCGCAGATAGCATTCTTCGCTGTCTTCCCATCCGGCACAAAGATCACCCCCATCAAAAGAGCTTCACGTCTGATGGCGCAGATATACATGATTGCCGGAGCGACAGACACTGTGGGTGTGATGTTCGCAGGAAACGAGAAGTACGAGAAGGTAGAGATTCAACCCACCGGGGAACCGGGACGATTCGGGGATCGGAAGGTTATCGGCTCGGCCTGGGAAGATGTCACCCAGATGGACCTGATCCTCATCTACGGAAACAGCCTGACCGAGATCGGCGACCGTTTCGACACCATCATGCGTTCGGAAATCGGACCCGCGGAACTGAGGATGCAGTGGCTTCTCGCCCGTGTGAATGAGTCCCCCTTCGAGAGCGACAACGCCGAGATCAACAAAGCGGTTAACTGGGCGAAAATCTCCCTCGGGTCACTCTTTTCGGAAGACAACAACCTGCTCTGGGCGGGACTACCGTGGTTCAACGACGGTTGGGCGCGGGACACCTTCATCTCCCTCCCCGGAGCGGCGCTGGTCCTCGGGCGGTATGATGTCGCCCGCAACATCCTGCTTAAATACGCCAAATGGCAGAACACTGACCCAACATCGACGGATTATGGCCGCGTGCCCAACCGCGCTCGCTTCGGCGACATCGCCTACAACACCTGCGACGGCACCCCGTGGTTCGTACGAACCCTATATGAATACGGACTTTACAGCGGCGACCTCGAACTCTGGAAGCAGATGATGGCGCCGGGCGGAGTGATCGAAAAATCGATCGAAGGCACACGGAAATACCACACGGACAAACTCGGGCTGCTGGTCCATGGCGACGCTGAGACATGGATGGACGCAGTTGGTCCGGAGGGAGCCTGGTCACCCCGGGGAGATCGAGCGGTTGAGATTCAGGTTCTCTGGCTGACGCAGATCGAAGCGGCGCTGGAGATGGCAAAGGTTGTTGCGCCTGATGGTCCCGATCCCTCGAAAATCGCGGAATGGGAAACGCTGGCGAAACAGCTTCGCGTGGAGATTCCTAAACGGTATGTACGTCCCGACGGACTTGGACTTTATGACCACCTGAATTCTGATGGCACCCCCGACAAGAAAATCCGGTCCAACCAGCTCTGGGGAATCACTGTCCCGTTGACTACGCTATTCAACGATGAGGTGAAGAAGTCCATCGTCAAGACGGTGAGGGATTCCCTCGTCTACCGCTGGGGCGTAGCCAGCCTCGCACAGACGGACGAGGATTTTCACCCCTATCACGAGACTTCGTTCTATCCGAAGGACGCCGCCTACCACATGGGCATCGTCTGGACCTGGCTCTCCGGTCCCTACAAAAGCGCGAGCCGTGTGGGCTGGAGTGTGACCAAGAACGAACTGACACAGATTCTCGATTGGGGCGCGCCGGGAACCCTCTCAGAAAACCTCGACGCCATCCCCCGTGATGGTGCGGAGTGGCCGCGCACGAGCGGCACTGTCAGCCAGGCATGGTCGCTCGCGGAGCTTTTGCGGACATGGTATCAGGACTACATCGGCCTGCGTCCCGCCTATGGCGAGGAGCTCGGAGTCTGGAGCTTCGACCCGAGGATTCCCGTAGAATGGGGCGCGTTCTCGACAACGGTGATGGTTGGGGCGACTCCCCTGACCCTGAACTGCAAACCGGTTGAGGGCGGACTGGAAGCAACGTTTTCGATAGACACGTCTGATGACACAAAAAATGTTCAGATCATCGTCGTGTCCGCGGATAACGAAAGAATCGAACTCTCCTCCTCCAACCCCGAGCAGACGGTGCTGCTGACAAATGTGCCGATGCTCACCGGCGAAGAGGACGAACCTATGCTCCAGCCGATGTTGTCCAAAAATCTGAAATCGATTCGACCCCCGGATTACCTGCTGCTTGACGGCCCGCTGGTTACCTCCAAACCTGAAGAGATGGAGACGGTGATCGAGGTTCGCGACCCTTCGGACGACGACAACGGCGGCTCGGGATACGGCTACCCGACAGACAGCCATTTCCTGCCGGGCATTCTCGATTTGCAGGGACTTCGTGTTTCCAAGGACGGCACCCTTGCCCGCTTCGAACTGAAATTTCGCGCCCTCTCCGATCCGGGTTGGCATCCCGAGTATGGGTACCAGCTCACCTTTGCGACCATCGCGATCAGGACCGGCGAAAAAGGCCAGAAACGGACGAGGGACATAGAACGCAACTCCGGTTGGAAACTCTCGCGGAAAGAGGCGGCAGACCGTCTGATCCACGTTAGTGGTGGATTCGAAATCGTGGATGGGAGCCAGGAGATTATCGCGGCCTACCATCCCGATAAGACGGGCTACGAATTAGGCAATGTGTCCACAGGGATCGTATCGTTTACAATCCCCCTCGAACTGATCGGCGGTGATCCTTCCAAATGGCGCGTAACCGTGCTGGCTGGAGCGCAGGATGACCACGGCGGTGCAGGTGTGGGTGAATTCCGTGATGTGAACGAAGAGGGCGGTACCTGGATTGGCAGTGGTGGCCGCGCTGACAGCCACAACGTGTACGATTGGCTGAAATATCCGGTTGAGTAATTCCTGTTGGTTGGGAATCGAGTATAAAGAAACGGTCATCATCCGCCTGTGAATCGGTAATATGTCATCACCAGTCCGCGAAGCGGGCGTGGTGATCCCCCCGACAGAAGCGTACAATCACGGGGGATTGCCACGCCATCAAAAAGCCGATGGCTGGCAATGACATGAACGCGAGATGCAGTAAAAGCTTAGTAGAAACCCGGACATCGAGCTGTCCGGGCCACAACCTTGTGAGTATTGCAGGGAGTTGGTCATGAGGAGATGGCAAAACTTGACCATCGCTGGGGCGTTGGCGTTGGCCCTGCTGACCGTGGGCCTGGTCTCCGGCTGTGGAGATCACCCGAGGAAGCGGTCGCTTACGCCGGGTAAAGGGCTCTTTGACCGGTTCCTTGCTCAGGCCAGTACTCTCGACCCCGCCCCACGTCGAGCCCTCGTTGATGAGTTGATGGAGATGCTGGAAAGCGGTAAAAGCGGTGGTATACCCTACCGGGAAGACACGGTTGCGACATTTCTCTATCTCGGGGATGAAAAGGACGTCCGTCTCGCCGGAGATTGGAACGGATGGCAGCCGCTGGACTCTCTCCAACATCTTGAATATACAGACCTTTACTACTACCAACGTGAATTCCCATCCAATGCCAGGCTAGAATACAAATATGTCGTAAACGGCGTATGGATCCTCGACCCGCAGAACCGCGCGAAGGCGATCGGCCTGTACGGACCGAACAGCGAGCTGGTCATGCCGGACTATATCCCCCCAGCATCGGTTCTTCCCCACCCTGAACTACGGCAGCGTGGGAGGATTTCACCCTTCACCTTCCCCACCGGGAAAAAAGGTGAAACCCGAAACATACAGGTCTATCTCCCCTTCGGATACCAGCCAGAGGACAGCCTCGCCTATCCGACACTCTACGTGCAGGATGGCACCGACTTTATCAATCTGGCGGGGATGCCCGAAATTCTGGATTGGAGCATTTCCACCGGAAGGTGCCGTCCACTGATCGTCGTTTTCGTTGATCCTGTGGACCGCGAGAGCGAATACTGGCTGGACGACAAATTCATCGCGATGATGTGCAACAAGCTGGTTCCGATGATCGACCAGCGATACAAAACGCTCGATGAGCCGGGCATGCGGGGTATGGCCGGTTCCTCCCTCGGGGGAGCGACAGCAGTATATGCCGCCCATTCACGCGCGGATGTTTTTGGGCTTGCGGCGGGACTATCCTCAGCCCTTTGGATCAACAATCAATACGCGATAGACATCATCGAGAACGATTCAACGACGTCGTCCAGATATTACCTCGATTGGGGACGGTTTGAGGTGGAGGATATCCGCCAGACAAATGCGCGCCTTGCTTCCGTGCTGATGGAAAAGGGATATAATCTTCGCTGGACAGAACGGCCCGAGGGACACTCATGGCACCACTGGCGGTCAGTGATCGACGAGATGTTGGCAACTCTGTATCCGCCCGAATCGATGGAGTAGACAGACTCATTTGCGAGAGGGTTCATCATGTGGAGTCAAAACGGTCCAGCCACAATTGAAGCTGGAACGCAGAAGCGATTTGCTTTTTTCGCACTCCTGATCACCGTCGTCCTTCTGCTTGTCGGATGCAAGGCGACCCCTCCTTACGGGGATGCCGGGCAGGTTTTCTTTACGTTGACCGCTCCCGATGCGCAGGAGGTTCTGCTCGCAGGGGATTTCACCAACTGGGCGGACGGCGCGATTCCGATGGTCCGTGATGAGGAAGGCGTTTTCCGGGCGAGTGCGCGGATGCAGATCGGCTTCCACCAATACCGCTACATCGTTGATGGTGTCTGGACCACCGATCCCTCGAACCCCGCCACAGCGATGAATAACTACGGCGAACAGAACAGCTCGATCTATCTCACCGCGAGCGGCGGCGTTGAATTGAAAGAACCGGTAAGCGGGGCGATGACCGCGATCCCCGAACCGAGCACGGCCGGGCATGTCTACCTCTCACTCGTCTGGCACCAGCACCAGCCCTTTTACCTTGATGCCAGCAAAGACCAGTTGATCGCCCCATGGGTCCGCACCCACACAACAAAAGACTATTACGACATGACCTCGATGCTCGCCAAGTATCCGGATATTCATGTCGCTGTCAACCTTACTCCTGTTCTGCTCACTCAGCTCGATACCTATTACGTTCAGCGCATCGCTCCTTTCATGGACCGTCAGACAAGCCGTCTGAACGCCGAGGCCTTTCTCGAGCGTTGGCAGGGTCACACCGACCCCTGGATTGACCTGATGCTCCGCGATACGGAAACATTCGGCGACGAGGAGGATGCCTACCTGTTCCGCAACGAGTGGAGCGCTTTCAGCGTCTCGAGTGTCATCATGGAGCGTTTCCCGCAGTATGTCGCCCTGCGCGACAAACCGCGCGACCAATTCACCGTGCAGGACAAGCGCGACCTGAAATGCTGGTTCTACCTCTCGTTGTTTGATCCCGATTTTCTGCGTGGTCCGGTCCGTCTGATCACCGGAAACACCGTGGACCTTTCGGACATCGTTTTTGAGGGAGAAGGGCCGAAGTGGGAAATTTGGCGGCCGTTTACCGAGGATGACGCCAACCGTCTTGTCACCGAGACAGTCAAGATCGCTGAAGCTGTGATTCCGCTTCACCGGCAGATGCGGTATGATCCTGTCAAAAAGACAGGACAGGTTGAAGTGACAACCACTCCCTTCTACCACCCGATTCTTCCGCTGTTGATCGATGTCCAGGCGGGTCGTTCCGAAAATGACCGTCCTCCGGCGAGCCTTCAGTTCAACCGCCCGGAAGATGCAAGGATGCAGATATACCTCGCGATGCAAGCGCATCAGGCGTGGTTTGGCGCACCTCCGAGCGGAATCTGGCCCGCAGAGGGTTCGGTCTCCGAGGCTTCGGTGGACCTCTTCGCCGAGGAGGGGGTCAAGTGGATTGCTACGGGCGACGGCGTTCTGATGAAATCCGCTCCGGAAGGGCTGATCGCCAACACACCCTACAAGGTGACATCGGCGCACAATAAATCCGTCGCGGTCTTTTTCCGCAACACAGGCCTCAGCGACCTGATCGGATTTCGTTACCAGCGCTGGCAACCCGAAGAGGCTGCGGAAGATTTTGTCCGGCAAATCCTCACCCTCGCGCCGGTGGAGGCAGGTGAAAATGTCCACATCACGGTGCTGCTTGACGGGGAGAACGCCTGGGAATGGTACACCGAGGACCCGGATGCCAAACAGTTCCTGAACGCGCTCTACCGCAAATTGAGCGAACGGCAGAAAACGGGCAGGATTACGACGGTCACGCCGATGGAATACCTCGTCGGCTCCATCGAGCGGAACATCCCCTCCCACCCCGCCGACAAACTCCCGGAAGTGACGTCGCTCTGGCCCGGATCGTGGATTTATGGCGACTTTTCCACATGGATCGGCGAACCGGAGGAAAACCGGGCGTGGCGCTGGCTGGCTGAAGTGCGGAATGATCTCGAGAAAGCGGTTGGACGCTACCATCCGCTGCCGATTCAGGCAACGGAGCGTGACCGTGCAGTAAACGCAGCGTGGCGTTCCATGTTCGCCGCCGAAGGATCGGACTGGTGCTGGTGGTATGGCGCCGACCAGAACACAGGCGAAGGCGACACGCGCTGGGACATGCTCTACCGTGCCCACCTTGGACAGGTGTATGACAATCTGCAGAAAGCGGGCATCGAGATAGAAAAACCGGACATTCCCTCGCTGATGAATGAAAAGACCTCGACTGAGGGTGGTGGCGGCACAATGGCTCCTGGACAATAGGAGCGGAGACGAGTGATGAGACGATTTTGGGGAACACTACTCCTGTTGCTGATGCTCGCTGGCATGGCGCAAGCCGCCGACCCGGTGGAAATCACCCTCTGGCATCAGCTTAACTACGCCGAACGCCAGGCGCTGGCGGACCAGCTCGCGCAGTTCAAGAAGATGTATCCGTGGATTGAGGTCACCTCGATCTACCGCGAGACCGAGCAGCTTCGCGCGGGATTCCAGAACAGTGCGCTCGGCGGTTCCGGCCCCGAACTGATCCACGGCCCCTCCGACCAGATCGGCCCCTTTGGCACGATGGAAATCATCCTGCCCCTCGAGGACATTTTCACCCAGGAGGAACAGGACCGTCTCGATCCGCAGGCGCTCGTCTGGTACCAGGGACATCTCTATCAGATCGCAGACCGTCTTGGCAACCACCTCTGCCTGATCTACAACAAGGAATTCGTCCCGATTCCCCCGGAAACCTCGGGCGAGATGATCCGCATCGGCCAGGAAAACACCGTTGACATCGATGGCGATGGCAAAATCGACCGTTTCGGCCTCGTCTGGAATTTCACCGAACCCTATTACTTTGCACCGTTCCTCTCGGGTTTCGGCGGCTGGATGCTGGATGAAAACGCTGTCCCGACGCTGAACACTCAAGCGAACATCAACGCACTCCGGTTCGTACAGGACCTGCGCGACAAATACAAGATTACCGCCGCAAACAGCGACTACGAACTCGCCCACAACCTCTTCCTCGAGGGAAAAGCAGCGATGACGATCAACGGCGATTGGTCGTTCGGAGCCTATGAGGAATCGAACATCGATTTCGGTGTCACCCGGATTCCAAAGATTGACCAGACAGGGCTCTGGCCGGGACCAATCGTCAGCCCGCGCGGTTTCTCGGTAAACGTCAACATCGACCCGGAGAAGCTGGAACCGACGATTTCTCTGCTGAGGTTCCTCCTTTCGGATGATGCCCAGCGGACCATGGCCGCGCAGACGGGAATTATCCCCTCATCGAAGGATCTGCGGGATGATCCGGTGGTGACGGAAAGCCCGGTGATGCGCGGCAGCCTCTACCAACTCGAGGTGGCGAAACCGATGCCCATCGTGCCGGAACTCCGCGCGATCTGGGACAGCATGCGCCCACACTACCAATCCCTGCTCGGTGGAGCGATTGGACCGGAAGAGGCGGCTCGACGGATGCAGGAAGACAGCGTCCGCAAGATCAAGGAGATGAACGAGATCACCCCGCCCTCCCCCTATGTACCGGTGCTCTACGCGGTCTTTGCCGGCCTGCTGATTTACGGTTTCTGGAAAACCCGGCGTTCCTTTGTGGACCTGGGTCGGGACATGCGCAAACGTCCCTTTGTCTACTCGATGCTGCTGCCAGCGTTTATCGTGATTGCGGCGGTGGTTTTCTATCCGTTCCTCTACAACATCGTCCTCTCGCTCTCGAACATGGGCCTGCGGAATTTCCGTAACTGGGAAGTCGTTGGTTTCCAGAACTACGGCAAGGTATTCCTCGAGCCAAGTTTCTACACGGTGCTCCTGAAAACGATTATCTGGACCGTGGTAAACGTCTTCTTCCACGTCACCCTCGGTGTGATGCTGGCGCTCCTGCTGAACCGTGCATTGCCGGGACGGGGCGCAATCCGAATGCTGCTGATCCTGCCCTGGGCGGTGCCGCAGTATATCACGGCGCTGACCTGGCGAGGCATGTTCAACCAGGAGTACGGCGCGATCAACCTGATCATCTCGAACTACCTGCATATGCCCATCGTCAACTGGCTGGGAAGTCCCACAGAGGCGTTTATCGCCTGCATTCTGACAAACATCTGGCTCGGGTTCCCGTTCATGATGATCGTCGCGCTGGGCGGATTGCAATCGATTCCGACTCAGCTCTATGAAGCGGCGGACATTGACGGTGCAAGCTCGTGGGCAAAGCTGAAAAACATCACCATTCCCATGCTCAAACCGGTGATGGCCCCGGCGATCGTGCTCGGCATGGTCTGGACGTTCAACAACCTGAACGTGATCTGGCTGGTTTCCAACGCGGGCGAGCCTGCGGACAAGACGCACATCCTCGTCTCGTTCGTTTACAAGAGCGCATTTAATCTGTACAGGTACGGTTATGCTGCGGCGATGAGCATGGTGATTTTCCTGATTCTGCTCACGTTCAGCCTGATTTATATGCGGCGGACAAAAGCGACAGAGGCAGTTTATTGATGTAGCCCGGACATGCTTTACCGGGGCAAGCGAAGTACGTAGGTCGGGATCTCCGAACCCGGCGAATTGTAGAACGGAGCGTTGAAGATGGCAAACGGCAAAAAAATGTCTCGGTACAAAAGGAAACGGATCATCGAGCTCGTCCTCGTCTACGCCGTTCTCCTGCTCTTCGTACTGATCAGCGTCTACCCGATCGTGCGGGTGTTGAGCATCTCGCTGCGTCCCGGCGACCGCCTCCTCTCGACATCGCTGGCGATTATCCCGGCAAACGCGACATGGGACAACTTTGTCGAGCTGTTCACAAAACGCCCGTTCCTCCACTGGATGTGGAATTCCTTTGTCATCACAACGGCGGTGACCGTGCTCGGCGTGGCCCTTGCGAGTACCGCTGGCTATGCCATGAGCCGCTTCCGCTTTGTCGGCAAAAAGGCGTTGATGATCAGCATCCTGACGACGCAGATGTTCCCCGCGACGATGCTTCTGCTCCCGATGTATATCATCATCAGCAAGATGCACCTGCTCAACACCTACGGCGGATTGATCGTGATCTACTCCGCCACGGCGCTCCCGTTCTGTGTCTGGACGATGAAGGGGTATTACGACACCATCCCCTACTCGCTGGAAGAGGCGGCGATGATCGACGGCTGCAGTCCGTGGGCGGCATTCACGCGGGTTGTGCTGCCACTGGCGACTCCCGCGCTGGCAATTACGGGGCTGTTCAGTTTCATGTCGAGCTGGTCGGAATACCTCGTCGCGGCACAGGTGCTCCGTGACCCGAAGATGTACACCCTGCCGCTGGGGTTGAAGGAATTCGAGCAGTCGATGTCCACGGAATGGGGGCTTTACGCGAGCGGCGCGCTGGTGATCGCGATCCCTGTCATCGCCCTCTACCTGATGGTGAACAAATACCTCGTCGGCGGCCTTACACTGGGCGGGGTTAAAGAGTAAGAGATTATTACCAGTATTTTTAATAATCGCTTGCTATGAATACGCGTCATTGTGTATTATTCATATGAATCTGAACGTCAGCTCATCTGGCTAGTAGGATTCCCCCGGGGCCCATTTGGGTCCCTTTATTTATTATAGGCATACTACTCCTAAAGGATCATTTCTCGATGCTTGCAGACAAAGAACTGGCTGTAAACGATCGAATAGATTCCTCCCACCTTTTCTTCGGATATACGAGTTTGGAGAAAGCTTTTGTTTTAAAGCATAAGCTATGACATCTGTTGTCTGTGTAAAATACGAATCATGGGAATCGCGAAAATTAGGATCTTCTATTACAGCGATAAGTGGCTGATTCCTATAACCGGGACCGTATCCGGGCGAGTTCGGGATAGGATTATATCTTCTTAACTGCCTTGCGAGGTTCTTTAATTTCTTGTCGTCAGTTCTATCAGGAAACAGCATCCCTCGCTCGTCTGGATTAGCAGGTCCAGGAAAGTTTCTACTCATTACTGTGTTTTCAAATCTCTGAATCAAAGCTTTCCAGGCATTTTCAAATACATCATAGCTTGAAGGTTTCCCTTGTTTTGATACAACTATATTGATAACGCTAATATCAGGTAATCCTGAAATTTCGTTTATGTAGTGACGATAGATTGAAAATCTCTCATTCCTCGAAAGTCCTTTCCATAGAGTCGACCTACCGTTAAACATCTCGGTTGTATGTAATTCTTCCCTCATACCAATTTTATACGAGTGCTTCATCCGTGATCTAAACTGGATCAATCGGTTCAGCGTGTCTAGCCATCTCAACTCATGAACTATTAGCGCAGAAAGGATAAAATGTGAAGTCGGCGAATTGTTAATTCCACAATCACCACTTTCGTCAATATACATTAGATACATTTCTCACTCCTAGTGGCAAATTTTCGAAGCATAGCAGACCATCGAAATTAAATGTGAGTAATAATGGAATCAAACTTAACATCAATAATAAGAAGAAATATCAGATTAGATAATTCAAGAATCTGAACCCAAGATTGTGGTTGTTTTCAAGTAAAAGACGGGTGGTTTGGGGCAAAGCCCCTCATTAAGCTTCGCGAGTTTTAATTAGTAGGGTGGTCCCATACTTCACTTGCTACCATCCAAGCAACTCTAAATACACAAAATAATTCCCTGAACTTCCGTTCTGTTCATCATAATCATCCCATGCAATAATGAATTGCTCAGGATATTGTCCAATGTTATAGTAAAAGGTGTCGTCATGCTCAAACATCATCTCGTGTGTGAAATTATCCGGGAGGTAGAGCAATTTGTCCTCCCATTCAAAATTGGCCCATTCAGAGGTCGTTCCTAAAAAAGCCTGCGATTCATCAGAACTCTGTGCAGCTTGAAACTCATATGCAAAATAGGTTGCATCCTCCCAGTGAGCATCTGCCCATGTCTTGGCGGAATCCGGAATAGTGATATTCTCGTCCTCAGAATTATCGTCACTCCCAGCGCATCCAAGAATTGCCCACAACAATACCGTTCCTAGTAAAAGAGCTGTATACACATTTCTCCACATCACCATTCTCCTTTTTATTATCGTCCTATATTTACAAAGATATTTATTAGAATTGAAGGGTCATCCCTAGAATAGGGGATTTTACCGACGGGTAGCCTCGTGGGCTTGCCTGCCTTGCCGTAGCTAATGCGAAGGCGAGCCCAACGAGGTATAATTTCGTTCTCTGGATTGCCCGGTCAAGTACGCCCAAGGCGCACAAGCCGATGGGTGGCCCGGACGGGTGGCCCGGGGCTACGCCCCGGGTTTCAAAGTATAAATGAGTACAGAATGAGACCTGGGGCAAAGCCCCAGGCCACCCAATCTGACGAAACGAACGAAGAATTAGTATAAACCCTGTTTGCGAGCAAACAGGGGCACATATCCCCCCCATTCTCCGGCAGAAAAATCGGGGCTGTAATGCGCAAGTCAGAAACAGAAAAATAGTAACAGTAACCAGAAGCATATTGTTACTGTTACTATTTTTCCCGTCCATCCGCTACTTCACCAACACAACCCGTCGAGTCGTGGATTCGGAGGTCGTGCTCAGGCGGACCAGATAGACACCCGAAGCTAGGCCACTGCCATCCAGACTGATCCTGTGTTCCCCGACACTCTGAATCCCCTGGGCCAATGTCGCCACCTTACGACCAGTGATATCGTAAAGAATCACACTCACACGTTCGTTTTTCGGCAACGAGTAGCTGAGTGTCGTGCTCGCGTTGAAGGGGTTCGGGAAGGCCGGATTCAAGCGAGCCCTCGTCGGGAGCACGGCAATTGTGCGTTCTGAGATACCAACCTGTCCAGTCGGCGCATAGGTGACCACCAGATCGCCCCCCACACCTGCGAGTAGCGTCATCGTCTGGCCATAGGCGTCGTAGTTGCTGAACTCCGAACCGTTCAGGGTGATCGACTGAATCGCGACCGAGGCGCTGTCCATGGCGATGGGCATCATGCGCAGGGTCCGGGCCGTATCCGCCGCCGCGATCTGGTAATGCAGCGAAACGGGTTCATCGTTGACCATCAGACTGCCGTAGAGATAGGTATAGTAGCCGGTTTCGATGGAGTGATATCCCGCCTTGCCATCACTGCCCTTGTTCTCATTCCAGGCAATGGCACCCTCACGAGTCCGGTCGGCGTACACTTCACCATAATCGTGGTCAACGAAGTAACGCATGAAGAAATCGAGGGTTTCATCCGCCACCTCGAGATAGGCGTCATCTCCGGTCAGGTGGTAGAGCTGTAACCCGGCGGTAATCGCCTGCTCCATCTGCCACCACGCCTTAACCCCGGCACCGTATTGCGAATCCCAGATGTACTCCGACCCATCCTCCCAATCAAAGTCCTTGTAGGGGCCACCGTTCTCGTGATCGTAACCACCGTTCTCCAGAACATCCAGAACAGCGACCTCAGCCTCGTCCACCCATGACGTCTCCCCTGTCACCTGTCCGATCCGTGCGAGGCACCAACCTGTCTTGAGCACATGCCCCATCAGGGTCATCGTGTCGTCTTCGTTGACGTTCCAGTTGGAATCGTACTCCTCTGGAAACCCGATCACGCAGCCATCCATACTGCCGACTAAATGGCTTACCATCTGGTCGCCCACTTCGAGCAGTTTGTTGCGGTATACTGGATCGCCTGTCATCCGTTCGAGCAGTAGAAGGTGAGTGGTCACTGCATCCACGGTGGCGTTAAAACTCTTGTTCTGGGGTGATCCACCCGTGTAATTGGTATAGTTGTAATACCCCTCATACCCTTCCCGATCATCCCAGAAGTGGTCTTCGAGGTGCTGGTATCCTTTTATCAACCACTCCCACATCAGGCTGTCCTGCGTCGCTTCGACATAGGCAGCAATTCCAAGCAAAGCGTAATGCTGGTAAAAGGCGGTTCGGTTCTCTGTGGTGTTCTGAGGTTCTCCCAGATAGGTCAGCTCTCTGTACCAACCACCGTTGGTTTCATCCCATGCGTGATTGACCATCCAGAGCAGCGCTTCGTGTGCACGTTCGAGGTAGGCAGAGTTCCCGGTCATCTGGTAGGCGCGCACGTAACCATAGGCGTTTCGGCTCTGTGTGATCATGTATTTGGTAGTATTCTGAACCGACCCGTCCTTGTTGACCATCGAGAAAAAACCACCACGGGAACCACCTGCGTCCCAGCTGTTTTCCCAAAAAGCAGCGCAGGAGTCGACATACCCAATGGTCAGGGTTGGATCAACGAGATAGTCGCATTGGATTTCGTATTGGGCGAAAATCGGCGTGGACAAAAAGAGGAGGAGCAGAACCATCGCCCCTCCCTTGCTGAAAACGTTATCAAAACTCATCGTGCTCCCCGGTGATGAGGATACGACCGGGAATCAGCGGTAGACTTCTCCGGTCTCCGAACTGAATATGTGCGCCTTCTTCGGATCAAAGCGAAGTTCAATGGATCCGCCGAGGGTGTACTTGGTGTCTGAGGAAACCCGCGCGACCAGTTTCTCCCGTCCGGTCGCGACATGCAGGTAAATTTCGCTACCCAGCGTTTCCGCGATTTCCACAGTGCCGACTACTTGCCCCATGCCTTTCTTGCTCTTCCCCACTTCCATATCCTGCGGGCGAATGCCGAGGATCGCTTTTCCGCCATCTTTAATTACGCGTTTTTCGGAGGCGGTGAGGGTGTAGGCGATGCTGCCAGAATCGAATTGGCCGCTCTTGACAATCCCGTCCACAAAATTCATCGTGGGGCTTCCGATGAAGCCGGCGACGAACTGGTTGTCCGGTTTGCTGAAGAGCTCAATCGGCGGAGCGACCTGCTGGACGAGACCATCCTTGAGCACGACAATTCGGGTACCCATGGTCATCGCTTCGATCTGATCGTGGGTAACATAGACCATCGTCGCGTCGAGGCGCTGATGAAGGAGCATGATCTCGCTTCTCATCTGGCCACGGAGTTTCGCATCAAGGTTGGAAAGGGGTTCATCAAAAAGGAAAACTTTGGGTTTGCGTACGATGGCTCTGCCGAGGGCAACACGTTGGCGCTGGCCTCCGGAGAGGGCTTTGGGTTTGCGGTCGAGATAGGGCATCAGTTCCAAAATTTCAGCGGCCTCATCGACTCGCTTGTCGATCTCGGCCTTGGGAAACTTTCGCAGTTTCAGCCCAAAGGCCATATTCTCCCGGACAGACATGTGAGGGTAGAGCGCGTAGTTCTGGAAAACCATGGCGATGTCACGATCTTTGGGCGGCACATCGTTGATTATCTTGCCGTCAATCTTGATCGTGCCCTCGCTGATCTCCTCAAGCCCGGCGATCATGCGAAGCGTTGTCGACTTTCCGCAACCGGAAGGGCCTACCAGCACCAGAAAGTCACGGTCATGGATTGTTACATTGACATCATCCACCGCACGGACGTTACCGTCGTAGATTTTCGATACGTGCTCTAGGGTTACCTCTGCCATGGGTCCAGTTTCCTTACTTAATTTTACCCTGTGAAAGATAGTACAGAGTTGGCCCGCGAGCACGTCCGAGAGCGCACTTCCGCTCCGAGAATTGATTGTTAGATTATGTTAGATATGGAGCATCCGGGCAGCAATTTGAATATCCATCCCGTTTCCCGCACTTAAAAAGCGTGGAGGATTCATGAAACTCCGTGATCAGTATCCCTACTACCTCGGCAACAAACCGGTACAGGCGAACAGCGACCTCGAAGTGGTCAACAAATACACTGGAGAGGTGGCAACCAGAGTAGCACTTGCAGATTCTACTGCAATCGAGACGGCGATTGGACTCGCCTTTGGATCGCGGGAAGTGATGAGAAAGCTGCCTCCCTTCAAACGGGCGGAAATTCTGCACCACTGTGTCGCCCGTTTCGTGGAACGTTCCGATGAACTCGCCTACTCGCTTTGTGTTGAGGCGGGTAAACCAATCCGGGATGCCCGGGGTGAGGTGGCACGTTTGATCGACACCTTCCGCATCGCTGCCGAAGAAACGGTCCGGTTCGGCGGCGAGTACATGAACCTCGAGATCAGCCCGCGAGCCCAAGGATACGAGGCGATCACCAAACGAGTCCCCATCGGCGTCTGCTCCTTCATAAGCCCTTTCAACTTTCCGCTGAATCTCACCGCGCACAAAGTTGCTCCGGCAATCGCAGTGGGCGCTCCTTTCGTGCTCAAACCGGCGAGTATGACCCCTGTGGGTGCGCTGATCATCGGCGAGATCCTCGCAGAAACCGACCTGCCCGAGGGAGCATTTTCAATCCTCCCGGCCCGTCGTGATGGAGCGGAACTGTTTACGGAAGACCCCCGATTAAAACTGCTCTCGTTCACCGGTTCCCCCGGGGTCGGGTGGAGACTGAAGGCACGTTCCGGAAAGATGCCCGTCATTCTGGAGTTGGGCGGCAACGCCGGGTGTATCGTTGACGAAAACGTTGACCTGGAGTACGCCGCCGACCGAATTACCACCGGAGCGTTCTATCAATCCGGGCAAAGCTGCATCAGCGTACAACGGGTAATCATACATGAATCGATTTACGAAAAATTTGTGCCGATGCTGATAAAAAGGGCGGAAGCGCTGAAAGCGGGTGATCCACTTGAGGAGAGCACCAGCCTCGGTCCGATTATCAGTGAAGAGGAGGCCCGGCGGGTTGAACAATGGGTGAGTGACGCTGTTGACCACGGAGCGAAAGTGCTCACTGGAGGCAAACGGGACGGCGCCTTCTTCAGCGCAACCTGGTTGGAAAAGGTTGACTCGACGGACAACGCCTACTGCCAGGAGGTCTTCGGTCCTGTCGGAACGCTTGAAACCTTCACGGATTTCAAAGCGGCGATCAACCGGGTAAATGATTCGGATTTTGGACTGCAGGCGGGAGTGTTCACAAAGGACATCGATCGCGCTTTCTACGCTTGGAATGAGCTGGAAGTGGGCGGCGTCGTAATCAACGACATCCCCTCCATGCGTGTAGACAGCATGCCGTACGGTGGAGTAAAAGACTCGGGGTTGGGCCGGGAGGGGGTGCGGTACGCCATGGAGGACATGACCGAGATCCGGTTGCTCGTACTCAACAGGCTGGGACGCCTGTAAAACAGCTCGATCAGTGACTCATTCTTTTTTCAGGAGGAATTCCTCAACGTAAAGCATTCCCCGTTTTGAGATCAGCACGAAACTGGGAATGCTGGTGAAGGTTAATAAACCGCGCTCGCTGAGCACCTTTGCTGTGTCGAGCTGCTCTTCACTCTTGACCTCAGTAAGTGTCGGAGTCGCCTCTCTCGCGTTCTGGTAAGCCTTCAGTAAGAAGTCCCGCTCGTGCGAGTTCAGGCCTTGAAGCACAGCCTCCCGCTGTATTCGAATGTATTCAACCAGCGCTACGGTAAGGTCTTCCCCATGCTTCTTGATCAGGTTGAAAACTGTCTCCTTGTCATTCTCCCCGACTGCTTTAGCGATGTCATTCGCAATTGTCTCGAGTTTTTCGAAGGACTCCATTTTGCATCCCCGGTGGGTTGTTGAATACGTTGAATCAGCTGTCCGACACTGAGAAAAGCGTTGGGCCCTGAATCTATTTGTGTGCCGCCCTATAGGGTACAGCCTCTACCCCTTCTCTCACAATATCCAAAATGGAGCTTTTCGAAATTGTGTGAATCCTGCCGCCCAAAGCCTCTATATTCAGCCTCAGGCGTAAATAGAAGTGGAGATGATGATGACCTCCCAGACTATCGGGATAGTTTTTGACTTCGATGGAACTCTAGCTCCCGACAGCACAACGGGATTCCTAAGCTCAATCGGAATAGACGTTGCTGAGTTCTGGGGGGAGTGCAACCGTCTGATCGCAGAAGAGGGATACGACCCTATCCCCGTCTACCTGCAACGGATGGTAGACCTTGCCCGGGAAAATCAGTCTATTACGCGGGAGAAACTGGTCGATTATGGCAGGAATATTGAAGTGTATAACGGTGTTGACACGCTATTCGACAGAATCACCTCCTACGTTCAGCATCGTTCGCCATCGACCAGTGTTGAGTACTACATGATCAGCAGCGGGATCGAAACCCTGCTGAAAGCCACTCCGGTTGCCCGCGGTTTTCACGGGATATGGGGGAGTGATTTCGTTTACGATGTCAAGGGTATCGCCACCGGTATCAAGAACGTCGTCAGTTTCACCGAAAAAACACGGTACCTCTATAACATCTCCAAGGGATTCTCGCAAGAGGATGCGCGACTCGAGCCCTTCCGAGTCAACAACAGAATGGAATCGACCGATGATTTCCGCATCCCTTTCCGGAATATGGTCTACGTTGGCGATGGAATGACCGATGTCCCCTGCTTCACGCTGATCAAGCGTTATGGTGGGGTGGCCTTTGGGGTTTACGATGAGAACCGTCCCCAGAAGTGGAAAGACGCCTGGCAATTAATCGGCGACCGGAGGGTGACAACCATTGTCTCGGCGAACTTTGGCGAGAAGAGCGAACTTGAGCGCCAAATGACAATGGCCATCGAAAGTATACTGGCTGGGAGTTAAATTAACCCCGCAAATCAGATGGAACCTTTGTGCGACTCATCAGGATTGGCTCGCAGGTTTCAGCAACCCGGAACATTCGAGGTTCGATGAAACGCACCCAGTGGATACTACTCACCCTCCTGGTGGTGGTTTTGATCGTCTGCCGAACCTCCTACACCATTGGCAACCGCTCTGCTCAACGGTCTGCCGAGGCAAAAAACCACCCCATCAATGTCCAGCTCGACTCTGTCCGCCACGGCTCCATTAAGGAGGAGTTGGTTCTGGGCGGAGTAGTACATCCCAATCATGAGATCATCATAAGGTCCCGTATCTCTGGTGAGCTTGGTGAAATCATCCCTGAGATCGGTGATTACGTGCAAGCTCATCAGATCATCGCGGTGATCAGGGTCGCTGAATTCCGGCAGGAGGTCTTCGAAAACGAAGCGGATCTTGAGGAGGCCAAGGCGAATCATACGGAGTGTGAAGCAAAGCTGCGATCCGCCGAGGCGGCGCTGAAACGATTCCGGCTCGGGGATAATGCAGATCGAATCGCTTCTGCGTCGCTCCAGGCAGCAGAATCCCGTGTTGAGTCCGCCCGTGCCAGGCTGGAAATAGCCAGCGCACGGTACAAACAGGCTCAGGCCGCTTTTGAGTCTGCCCTGATTCGAATGAACTACACGCAAATCCGTAGTCCGCAAGCCGGGTTTATCAGGGCACGGTATGTCGATCCCGGCAGCAGAGTGTCTCCCGAACAGCCGCTTCTGACCTTGCAAGCCCTGGATACAGTCGTCGTGAGGAGTAATTCTATCGAGAACGAGTACTCACGTCTGGAAAAGGAGATGACCGCAACGGCCACCTTTGACGCACTTCCTGGTCGCCGTTTCACCGGATGGGTCAGCCATATATCTCTCCCGGAGGGGGGGGCCACTCCTACCGCTACTATCGAGGTTTCCATACCTAACGATTCGCTCCTGTTGAAACCTGGTATGATCGCACAAACCCGCATCGTTCTTGCAAAGCGCGATTTCACCCAGATCGTCCCACGAACGGCAATTCTGACTCGGTACGGCCACATCGGTCTTTTTCGTGTTTCAGCGGACAGCACAACTGCATTGTGGGTCCCCGTACAGACAGGGCTGGCAATCCGGGACTCACTTGAGATCCTGAATCCTCCTCTCACCGGGAATGTCATCGTACGCGGTCAACACCGCCTTCAAGGTGGCTCAAGGGTCCATGTTTCTGGCGACCCTTTGCATCAAGCGCGATAAAAATTCCGTTGATGTCAACACAATACCCCCCTTGCAGCTATCCGACACTCATTGGCCGGTCAGCGAGAACCCCCCATAAATTTTAATTATTATCCCCATTATCCTAACTATTCCACCCCAAAAAGGCGATTTTTGTTTCATAAGTGAAACATTGGTACATAGCTTGTCACAAACTTCACATTTCATAGCTATTGTTTTAATTACACTTACTCGATCTAAGCGGGACTCCAGGAGCCTTTCCGGTAGTTATACTTTCTTGTATAGCCCTGTAGTGGAAAGGAGTTACGCCGTATTTTCGGGGGAATGCATAAAACTCACAAGGGTGTTAGGTACACCTAAATCGTTGACACTTATGACATTTACATGACATTTTGTGCCATCCATCACAGGGGCTTCCCTGAGTTTGGAAGTTCGCGACACGTTTAATGGGGTTAAACAACGAGGTGCTTATGCATCGCAATGTTTGGGTGGTGTTGCTGATTGCTCTTGCCTTTGCAATCGGCTTCATCGGGTGTGCAGGTGAAGATGGCGCGGAGGGACCTGCTGGTCCCCAAGGTGAAACAGGTCCTCCAGGCGCTGGTCTCTCCGAATACACCTACGTAGGAGGTCAGGGCGAATACTGCGCCCACTGCCACGGCACGACGTATGGTGAGTATCAGGGAACTCTTCACCCTGAGGCCTATGCCGATCTCGATGAAGATTCACGCAGCAACCTTTACTGCGTCGAGTGCCACACCACGGGCTTCGACGCAACCGTCGCTTATGGCGACACAGCCATCGCGACCAATGATGGCCCGAATCTCGACGGTTATGACAACTATGTCGGGGTCGACACGGACGAGGCAGCTGCTCGCCGCGCGGCGCTCGAAGGCGTACAGTGCGAATCCTGCCACGGCCCGGTCGGCGAGGCTGACGAGAACACTGATGCCTTCCTGACCAAGGGTGAAATTTCCTTTGCGACCATCGACGGCGATGGTGACACGGATGTTTCACTTTGCGCACCCTGCCACGAAGGCCAGCTGGAAGAGTACGCAGAGAGTGGCCACGGCAACTACCATGCTCAGTTGACTCTCGAAGAGTTCAACGATGAGTTTGGCCGCGAGAGCTGTGGCGCCTGCCATAACTCAGAAGGCTTCATCGCAACGGTCGATGGAAGCTGGACCTGGGACAAGGCGCTCGATGTCAGCGGTGATGAAGTCAACTTCATCGGCTGTGTCACCTGCCACGACCCGCATGCCAACCCGGATGGCAACTATCAGCTCCGTACGGTTGCTGATGTTGACATCGTCTATTCTGACGTTGATGACCCGATTACAGTTTCCGGTTATGGCAACGGCCAGCTCTGTATGCAGTGCCACCACGCCCGCCGTGACATGGACAACGTAGCCGGCCAGATTGCAGACGGTTACGGCCACTTCGGTCCTCACAGCAGCCCGCAGATGGACATGTTTGCTGGTGAAGGTTGCTGGGAGATCGCTGGCTATGATTACAGCGACAGCACGATGGCCCACCAATCCATGTTGACAGGTTCCGGTTGTGTGTCATGCCATATGCGCACGGAAGAACTGGTCCATGGTTCGCTTTCAGATCACTTCAGGCACACTTTCGAGCCTGTTGCCTGGATCGACGGCGAAGAGGTTGGCAATTGCGAAGTCTGCCACACCTCGCTTACCGAGAACACATTTGACATCAATGGCGAGCAGACTGCGATCGTCAACAAGATGATCAGCCTAGCAAACCTGATCGATACCGCCGCAAGCGTGGCCGACGAAACCGGTCTTGATGAGTGGTTGGTGGTTGCCGAAGAGGGTAATGCTGATATGACAGTCGCACAGCGCGAAGCCCTCTACGCCCTGGTGTTTGTCTACAACGATGGCTCCAAGGGTGTGCATAACACTGCATATGCGAACGCATTGCTCGACAACGCTATTGACTACATGGGTCAGTAATTGGCTCTTGAATAGTTCACTGTTAAGCCGGAATTCTCGGGGGAGAACAACCACGGGGATTCCGGCTTTTTCTTCTTTCAGATGGAAGCAGGATAAGCACTATATTGAGTTGCCCCCAGGGGAAAGGCAGGCAGAAATGCGAAAACTGATGCGCGAATTCATCAACGCGGTTTGGGAAGTCTTTAAACTGCCGTTTGTCCTGATCGCCATAGGATTTCGTCGCCTATATACACTGGGCTGGCGCAAACTGTTGATGCTTTTTGTGGCGGCAGTCGTGCTCACCTTCGTCGTCATGTTCAGTTTCCTTGAGGCTACCAGCCAGCCGCAATTCTGCTCCTCCTGCCACCTGATGGAACCTTACATCGAAGCATGGAAAACCTCATCCCATGCGGATGTACACTGCTTGAAATGCCATGCTCGTGAAGGCGTATCGGGGTACATCGAGACAAAATTCACGGCCTTGTCGATGCTCGTTAACTACGCGACAGGCCTGTACAAACGGTCCAAACCCTGGGCCGAGATCGAAGACGCCGCCTGTTTGCAGTGCCACGAAACCCGGTTGCTTGACGGAAAAATTGAAACCGCGATGGGTGTCCATTTCGATCACACTCCCCACCTGACGCAGGAGCGAAGGGGACGGAAGCTGCGTTGTACAAGCTGCCACAGCCAGATCGTTCAGGGCGAACACATCTCGATAACTCCTACCACCTGCTTCCTCTGCCACTTCAAAAACCTGGACGAAGAGGAACGGGCCGAACTCTCCGCTTGCACCAAGTGCCATACGCCTCCCGTTGGCGAACATGCCGCGGAACGGAATGTCTACGATCACAGCTCAGTGCTGGCCGACAATATCGACTGTACTGCATGCCACCAACCGATGTGGCAGGGACAGGGTGAAGTTCGCAAGGAGAGGTGTGGAGCCTGCCACAGCGAAGCGAATCACATTGACCGCATTGACGATCTGGAATTCATTCATGAATGGCACATCGAGAAACGGAAGGTGGATTGCCAACAGTGCCACGATCCTATCGAGCACAAACAACCTGAACTGGCCACGATTGTTACCGGGGAGTGCGCCTCCTGCCACACAGACCCTCACGCCCCGATGCTCGCAGTTTATAGCGGGACGGAATCAAGACTTGTCCCTGGCGAGTATCCCGATGTGATGTATAAAAGTGGCGTCGCCTGTTTCTCCTGCCACAAAAATCCGTTGACTGGCATGGGCCAGGCCCGCATTGGCGAGGATGCCTGTACACCCTGCCACAGCGCGAACTACCTGAAGTTGGCGGACAACTGGCGCGCCGGGTTTACGATCCGAATCGAAAAGCTGGAGGCCGCTTTCAGGGCAGCAGGAGATCACCCGCAGATCGAGGATGCCCGGCATGATGTAGCCCTGGTTCGTCGCGGCGGTGCGTGGCACAACCCCACTTGGGCGGACCGTGTGCTGGATGCCGCGGAAAAGGTTCTGACTGAGGCGGGGGTCGCACAAGCCAGTTCCAACACGCCGAAAGCCAGCGCGGAATGTCTGGTTTGCCATGGCGGAATCGAAGCCGTCGAATTGTCTGTCGATTTCAGTGCATTCGACCATTCCCGGCACTTGGCGGACCGGGGTATCGTCTGCACGACCTGCCATGTGAAGACCTCCCCCGAGGATGCGGCGCATGGCCAGATGAAAAAACCGGGCGATAGTTGTGCCAATTGCCACCACTCCGAGGCTGTCGCGAACGGCGAGGAGAGTTGCACACCATGCCACCAACCATCACGTCTTCTCTATACAGGTAGACTTCCCGGCGTTGAGGAGGACCCCTCGCCGATGGCGTCCATGGAAATGGCATGTACCGATTGTCACATGAATAGCGAGGGGTACAGGGCTCCCGGAGATGATTTCTGCCTCGATTGCCATGGGCAGGAAGTGGTGGACCACCTCCAATTCCTGCGGGGCTCGCTGCGAAATAAGGTTTCAAAACTGGGTGCAAGCGTGTCTAAAGCTGAAGAAATCTTACGCTTGGACAATGGCAGGGCGGTTCACCACCCGGACCTCGTGGAAAAGATAGCCAGTCAGTGAAAAGAACGACTTTAGGGAAGCCTAACCAAAGAATTATCCGAGACTTAGTCTTGTACCAGATCGGCACAATGTGTTAAGTTTCCCGAGCCGCATCAGGCAGTTGTTTTTGCGGCTCTTGATTGAATACGATCCAAGTTTTTTTCGGACTGCGATAGAGTTTCACTTTATACTGTTGTTCAGGGAAGCGGTTGATACCGCTATCACAAACGGTTCATGGAGGAAACATGACGCACCGGAGGTCGATTCATCCGGTCAGGCCGTTTATCCTGTCCCTGATGCTTCTTCTCCTGGTCGCTGCTCCCGCTTGTGCCGGATTCAGACTCATGGGTTCGGTGGGCGGACAGGGTTACGGGTATGAAGATGCGGAAGAACAGGATCATTTATGGATGATCGGGAGCGGCAGTTTCTCTCTCATCCAGACCGGTGGGCCTTGGTCGGTCCATTACGGGTCCAGCTTTCTAAAGGACAACATCTCCGGTTCAGATGTGACCGAAGATCCAGAAGATCTCCTTCTCCTTCGCAAAGCTTACCTGCAGTACGGCCGTATCGGATCACCCGTTCAAGTCAAAGCTGGCCGTTTCTTCCTCGCCCGTGGGGTGGCTTTGGGAGTTCTGGATGGCATGGATGTCAGTTACGCACTGAATTCCCGTGTCAGGCTTAGCGGATTTGTTGGAATGGCTGGAGCGATGAGCCGTGAATACGAGTTTGACGGTTTTGATCAGGCGATGAGTTACGGAGCCGAGGTAAAACTCGTCCCCTCGAAATGTCTGCTTCCCGCGAAGGGCATGCTCGCCCTCTCCTACGTCCAGACTCAGCGGGATAAAGAGACCATCCGCAACCTGTTCGGCGTCCAGACCTATCACAAGTTCATCGACATGCCGTTGACATGGATGAATAATCTCCAGCTTCGCCCGACGGGCAATCCATTCAGGAAGTGGATTTCCCGCCTGCGCTATCAGACCCATTCGGTCAACTTGATGGCTGAACTTGGTGTAATTGGTTTTGACGTAGCCAACTATTCGTGGTTCAGTGATTTCGAAGCTCCTGCCAGGGCGCGTGTCCGACTTGTTGGTGACTATTACTTCGTCCCAGGCAAATGGGCCGCTGGTGCGGAGATTCAGACCCTGCTCAGCGGATTCCGCATGGGACCCGTGGTCACCACGCCTTGGGGACAAGCTGGTTACCGCCTGAGCAGCGGCGATTACGGCGTCACCTCCGGACCATGGGTGAACGCTCATTATGCGGTCTCGCCCTGCCTCGAACTCTACGCCTTTGCGCAGATGATGAGCTACGAATGGGACGCGTTCGACATCGAAACACAGGACCTGACAAGCGTGCTCTACGGCGGTCGGCTTACACCCAAGTTCATGCCTTCGATGACCGCAAGCCTGCAGGTTCAAGTTTACACGACACCGGAACTCAGCTACGACCAGCGTATCCTGGGCGGACTGACCTGGCGTTTTGACACCGGGAGGACCGGCCGATGACCAGCAAGAGGAATTCCGCGTTTGCCCTGGCCGTCATCCTGCTGTTTACCGTAGTGATGATCTCAACGGCGAGCAAAGGCCGGGAGCAGACGATTCATTTTGATCACCCGCTCCATGTGGAAGAATCCGGTCTTAGCTGCGGTGATTGCCATATGGGGATGGAATCGCTGGCTCCGGGCGGTTTGGCCATGCCGGACCACGATGTCTGCTCCATGTGCCACGATACGGATGACGAGTGCGGCATTTGCCACGTGAACGAGGACGAGCCGACACCTTACAGGCCTGTTGAAGGGTTGTATGAAGGTTTTGGACATGAAGCCCACAGCAAACTCGACTGCGCCCTTTGTCATGGCGTAACCACCGGTGAACCCTCAATCCCGGTAATGACCGATTGCCAGAGCTGCCACCTCGATCAGAGCGGGCCGCTGGAGTGTGGTGAGTGCCACGAGGGCAAAGACCCCGTACCACTCGACCACGAACTTACATCCTGGCACATCGATCATGGGATCGAAGCCTCAATGCGCGGCGACGAGTGCGCCATGTGCCATACTCAGAACACCTGCGACGAATGCCATCAGGGCGAGAATCTCTACGGCATGCCCCACCCGCCAACGTGGAAATTCAATCACGGCATTGAAGCGGCATGGTCGGGTGAATGCCTGAGTTGCCATGAGACCCGTTCGGAGTGCACAGAGTGTCATCGGACCATGTTGCCGGTTCCCCATCCCTTCGGACCGGCCTACGCAAACACCTCGACCGGTGGAGCGCACGTCGAGGATGCCCAGTCCTTCATAGAGAGCTGTCTTGCTTGCCATGATGTGACTGGAGAAGAACCCACATGCGCGCGGTGCCATAAGTGAGGAGGCTGACGATGAAGAAGCTGAAGATGGAACGTTGGGCCCTCGCTGGTGCTGTTTTACTGGTGATGTTTGCAGCGGGGTGTTACAACAACCTCGATTCGGAATATGAGGAGACTGAAGGCGGCTATCACCCCTTCGAAGATCCGGCTGTCATTGGCCATCAGGAGTATCTGGAAACCGTGGACTACGATTTCAGTGCTTGTACTGAGTGCCATGGCGAGGATCTCGCAGGAGTGGCCAGTGGTCCCGGCGGCTCTATGGTTCGCTCTTGTTATGCGTGCCATTCAGCGATTAATCACCCGGGAAACCTTGAGAGCTCCGAGGATCACGTCGAGTACCTGCGCAGCGTGAATTTCGATATGGACGAGTGCTGGAATTGCCACGCGACCACGACGGACGCACTTTTTGGCGGATCCTGCAGTAGCAGCTCTTGCCACAGCGCCTCCAATAACGGTCCGAATGCCTGCAATGTCTGCCACGGCGACTTTACAGGCGACCCCACGGAAGAGGCCAGTTGGGCTCCTCCGCAGGGACTGGATGGTGTCGTATCGCTCACCGATCCGGGCGTAGGTGCACACCAGGCCCACATGAATGTGGATACGGACAACTTTGCTCAAGTTGCCTGTGCGGCGTGCCACCTTGTCCCGTCAACGGTAGGATTCTCAGATCACATTGACGTGAGTACTCCGGGAGTTGCCGAACTCAATTTTGGAGACATCGCGGAGAACGACGGCGCTAATCCCGAATATGATGCGGACAACGCTACCTGTTCTTCGACATATTGCCACGGAGATGCGGAACCTGAATGGATGGTGATCGACGGAACGTACAATTCCTGCGGCACATGCCATGGCGATGCTGACACTGCTGATCCGAATCCGCATAGCGCCGTGTATGCTGTTACTGATTGTGCCACATGCCACGGCTCTGTCATCGACGCGACCGGGTCGATCATTGACGGAAGCCTGCATGTAAATGGCAACGTGAACAACTAGTTTCATTATCAGGATACATCAAACGATCAGGGAGGGTTAAACCATGCGTCGTGTTTTGCTAATCTCCATGTCGGTGCTTCTCTTGTTTGCAATCTCCGGCTTTGCACAGGATCACACCTTCGTAGGCGTGAAAAAGTGCAGCATGTGCCACAAGGGCGAGAAAAAAGGGATGGTTTTTGAGAAATGGTCCGCTGGACCACATGCAAAAGCCTACGCCACACTCGCTACCGAAGCGGCTACGGCGATTAATGCCAATGCCCAGACTGATGCGGCCTGCCTTAAATGCCATGCTGTCGGCATGACCGCTGAAGATGGCGTCTCCTGCGAAGCTTGCCACGGTGCCGGTTCGGACTATTGGAAGATGTCGGTGATGAAGGACCGTGACGCCGCAATCGCCGGTGGTCTGGTCCCCGATGCGAAAGTTGGCTGCGTGACCTGCCACAACGAAGAGAGCCCCACATTCAAGGGATTTGACCTCGACACATACTACGCGAAGGTCAATCACGAGATCGCCGAGTAATCCCGGTTTTATCCAGACGTATACGGGCGGAGGGTTAACAACTTGACCTTCCGCCCGTTCTTATGAAATCGGGACTTTCACATCACCGAAATCGCTTGTATTTATAGAGCCTTGGACCCCACGAAAGTCGAGTTAGCCTCCCCAAAATACTTGCACCTTTTAGTGCAAGCGTAGTAACATCATTCCCATAGATGGGAAAGCTCTATTCTCTCTTTGATAAACAAGTATTTATTTACCCTAATTCTTCGTAATGCAGCGACGTTCTCTCCAGATAATACCGTGAGTGTGTCTTTTTTTTGCATTGTATTGTGAAGAGTTTCGCATACAGGCTCATTTTTTTTTCAAGTCTGTTGTTACGAAATTTATAGGTGTAATCGATAGACAAAGGAGCATTTCAGTGATCCAAAAACATCGTTGGACCTCGATTGCCATCCTTGGACTGGCTGCTTTTGCGCTGGGGTGGTTCGGGTGCGCCGAGGACAAAGGGATCATTACAGAGGCCCCAGATCACGGGACCACCGATCTCCTCACCCAATCGACCTGTTACAGCTGCCACATCAGCGAAACGCTAATCGAAGAGACGACGGACTACGTGCCACCGGCCGAAGGTTCGTCGGGCGCTGGTTGAGGCGGCGCAACACCCGTGCTGTCAGCATGGGACAAGTTTGGCGTTGAAGCCGAAGATTTCAGCGGGGATCCTCACAGCAGCATCAGTTGCAGCTTCTGCCATGGTGGAGATCCAACGCTTGACGACAAGGATGCCGCTCATGCGAACGCGGCTACCGAAGAACCTGGAGACTCTGTGATCGCGGACCCCTCTGCGAATATCGAACTCTGTGGAAGTTGCCACGCCCAGATCGCGTCAGTTAACGAATCGAGTGCGCACTCCACGTTTGAGGGGTACAAGACGTTCTTCGAAACACGCTCAGGCCTGGCCTTCGAAAATCATCCCGAGATCGAGGAAGAGTTCAATGATGAGTGCGGCGCCTGCCATACGACCTGCGGCCAGTGTCATGTGAGCTTCCCGAATACAGTCAAGGGCGGTTTGATCAACGGACACGTCTTCAACGCGATCCCGGTGACAACCGATAAGACTGAATTCAAACAGGTCTGTACTGCCTGCCACTCCTCGCGCATCGAGGAGGAATTCTACAAGCTAGGGGCGATGGAGAACATCGCGGGCTATGGGATCGATACTCATTACTACCAGAGTTTCAAATGCACCAGCTGCCACGATGCGATGGACATGCACGGCGATGGAACCATCACAGAGACCCGCTATGAATCGCATAACCTGTCTCGTTGCGAGGATTGCCACGCTACGGTCACGTACAGCGATGTTACGGTTACTTTCGGTTCCGATTCCGACAACATATTTCACCAGCAGCACGGAATTGCCAGCGATAGCAATGACCCGGTGTTCCAGTGCCAGGTTTGTCACAGCCAGGACTACAAGAATTGCAACTCCTGCCACGTTGCTGGAAGTGGAATTACCGGTGAGGTCTATGTCACCTTCGAAATCGGTTTGAATCCGATTCCCGACGTACGCCCGGAATACGACTATGTCGTACTCCGTCACATCCCGATCTCGCCGGACACGTACGAACCGTGGGGAGAAACAAACCTGGCATACTATTCGGCACTGCCAAGCTGGAAATACGCCAGCCCGCATAACATTCGATTGTTCACGGAACGTACGGACACCAGCGGCGGGCTGAACGACGAGTACGATGGATGCCGTAGTTGCCACAACGCCTCGGAGAACGGCAACGACTGGTTCCTTCGCGCGAGCGAGTTGGATTCAATGGCGACCGAGCTGGGTTATACGGAAGAAGTGGACGCAAACCAGTCCTATACCGTGGATGACGCAATTCCGTCTCCACTTTGACTAAGTGAGTAAAAAGAAGCAAACCCGATAATTGGGTAAAAGTCTAACAACAAGGAGTAGTAAGATGAAACTGCTTCGCAGCATGACAGCATTGTTCCTCGTGATAGCACTGCTCGGTTTTGCAGGTTGCTCTGACGACGAGGATGACGACACCACTGGCCCGACGACCACCAGCATGTTCGAACAAATCGCGGACGTTGGTGAGGCATACTTCGGCGCTGGCACGAAGAACATTACCGCCTCGGCCCTGTTTGATGAACTTGGTGATGACGATCTCGTCATTATCGACTGGCGCTCGCAGGCACTCTACGACGCGGGTCACGTTCCTGGTGCCCGTTTCTGGTACTTCACAACACCGGATGTCCTGACCGACAGCCTTGAACAGTTTGACAAGGAAACTGTCAAGATCGTCAACTACTGCTATTCCGGCCAGACAGCATCCCAGGTCACAGCAGTCATGAATTTGATGGGCTATGACGCTTACAACCTGAAGTTCGGTGCAGCTGGATGGAACGCCGACGTAAACAACACATGGGTGACCCTCACCCCGAATTCCGACTTGTTTGACATGCTCGTGGATGGCACCTCGCCGGCGCTCACCGATTACGACACCTATCCGGAAATCAGCCCCACCGCTACTGACGTTCCTGGAGCTATTGCAGAGCGAGCAATGGCAATCTGGAACTCGCTCGGTGCTGGCTATTTGAACGCCTCCAACACCGACGTGATCATGAACGAGAACCGTTTCGCCGATTCCGACAGTGTGTTCATTATCAACTACTGGCCGGAAGCCACCTACGAGTTGGCGCACATTGACGGCGCGGTCAACTTCAATACGGGCGACCTTACGCTGAAATCCCTCGGGATGGAAGCTCTCGCCAAGATTCCTGCTGATAAAAAAATCGTCGTTTACTGCTACACTGGCATGACCTCGAGTCAGGTTGCCATCTATCTCCGCGTTCTTGGATATGATGCCTACACGATGTCCTACGGCATGAACGGATTGACCAGCGATGCGACCTACGGCGGTGGCATGTACGATGCAAGCGTGTTCGCCTATGGTTGGGAAGTCAACGAGTAAATCTCACTGCTACTGATTACCGCGCCGGGAGGATATTTTCCTCCCGGCGTTTTTTAGTTCTCAAATCCCCTGAGGGAACGTACATTTATTTGCTCTTTGGGCACGTTTGTTGATCTTTGCGGGCTGCTCTGAAGTAATCTGGGCAGATCAGAACCTACCGCAAACCACGAATAATTCCTGCTGTTCCTTGGCAACAGAGAGCGTTAGCCTCCCCGAATTGCTTGCACCATATGGTGCAAAGTAGTATTGTCTTTGCAAGAGGATGCGCGGGGTCAGGGGGGTGCTTTGTCCTGAGTACACCGACACTACGTATCCTTGATTTTTAGGAACTTAAACCACGGATTCGGACCTGATTACTGCTGTCCCGATTTTCGTGATTCGAAACTCAGGTTTCGGGGGAAGAATGAAGAGCCACGAGTACCAGAGGGTTTTCGCCGGATTTGCCACTTTGATGCTGGTCTTTTTCATCGCCGCACCGCTCCTTGCAGCACCCTGGACAGCGGATGACTGTCTTATGTGCCACGAAGACAAAGGCCTCGAGACGATGGACGGGAAAAACGTCGGCGTAGACCCCAAGGTATATGGAAACAGTGTACATGCCAGTTTTGACTGCATCGATTGCCATACTCAGAACGCTGATTACGACGACCTCCCCCACTTTGATCACTACGAGAAAGTGGACTGCGCGAGCTGCCATCCGGACTGGTCCGAGTCCTTCCATATAAGTTTCCACGGGCGCGCGCTTCAGTCCTCAGTAAAAAACGCTCCGGATTGCGCGACCTGCCACGCGGGCAAGGGAAACCCCCACGGGATTCAGCCCCTCGATATTCGTACGGCGGAGAACGCCTGTAAGCAGTGCCATACGAAAGAAACCGACAGTTATGACGGCAGTGTCCACCACCTGGCTTACGTACAGGGCAAGGACAGCCCTGGATGTATCTCTTGCCACCCGACGCACTCCCAGGGACTACCCCCCTCCGTGGGCGCAATTAACAACCTTTGCGAAGGGTGCCACGCCGGCACGATGGAACAGATCTGGGCTGGAGACCATTCGGTGGCCAGCGACCAGCTGGCTGGAAAACTCTCCTGCGCCAGTTGCCATGACGTACATGCGACCCACAAACCGCATCTCGACTCCGGCACGCTTCAGGCTTGCCAGACCTGTCACGAAGGGTATCAGGATCAGTTTGTCGGTTCCGTGCACGAGGAAATGATCTTCTCAGGACAGATGAACTGCTTGAGTTGCCATAGAAGTCACCAGGTCACGGATGCCAATGAACGGGAGCAGTTCGGCTGCGGACAGTGCCATACGGATGTTGAAGAGCAGTACCGGACAAGCGTACACCGTTATGCCCGTTTGCACGGAAATAACGTAGCCGCCATGTGCGGTGATTGCCACAAGGGCCACCATGTACTCCCGGCCGAAGACCCGGAAAGCCCGGTTGCCCACAAAAATATTCCTGAGACATGCGGCCAGTGCCACACGGACAACACCGTCATCACAACCGACTACGTCCGACTCCCGATCAGTCTGCCGAACTATCAGCAGTCAGTGCATGGCCTTGGACTTCAGGAGGGCAAGCATACGGCGGTTTGTACGGATTGCCACGGCACACACGACCTGTTGAGCACATCCGATCCTGACTGTCCGACCACAAGTACGAACATCATCGCCACTTGTGGCCAGTGCCATCCGAAGCAGTCGGAGGAGTTTGCCAACAGTGTTCACGGCCGGGCATTGGCACACGGTATCATGGATGCGCCGAGTTGTACCGACTGTCACGACGAACACCTGATTCGCAAGACGGATGACCCCCAGGCAGGTGTCAACCCACGCAACCAAGCTTCAGCGGTTTGTGCCGAGTGCCACGAGGACACGGAGATGATGGCGCGGTATGGACTGCCGCAACATGTCGTCGAAAGCTTCCTCGACAGCTACCACGGCTGGGCAATCCAGCGCGGTGGTGACGCGGTAGCGGTTTGCGAAGACTGCCACATGACACACGACATCCGCAGCCGCCTCGACCCGTTGTCGTCGATACACCCTGACAACGTGGTGGAGACGTGCCGCCAGTGCCACACGAACAGCAACCCACAATTCGCGGCGAGCTACAACCACATCACGGCACGCGGACACAAGATGGTCCACGACTGGGTTCGCATCGTCTACATCTGGGTCATCGCCATCGTGCTTGGCGGCATGGCGCTGCACAACCTGCTTATCTACTCGCACGAGTTGCGGAAAGACTACAAGAAGAAAAAGAAACTCCGTTCGGTCCAGCGTTGGAACAAGAGCGAGAAGTGGCAGCACATGATCCTGCTTATCACCTTCACAATGCTCGGAATCACCGGCTTTGCGCTTCGGTTCCCCAATGCATGGTGGGTGGAGGTTCTGTCGAACATCGGCCTGACGGAAGAGGTGCGTCGGATCGTTCACCGCCTCATGGCTGTCGGCATGGTGACAGCCTCGTTCTACCACATCTTCTACCTCTTCGGGACCAGGCGAGGACGCTCGCAGTTCAAAGCCCTGATTCCGGGCATCAACGATGCGAAAGAGGCGATGGAGAACGTCACCTATCATGCTGGACTTTCGAACAAGCACCCGGAATTTGCCACCTACGATTATACGCAAAAAGCGGAATACTGGGCGCTGATCTGGGGTACCGTAGTGATGAGCCTTTCGGGTCTGATCCTCTGGTTCCCGGATGTTGTGACCCATTGGCTGCCAGCCTGGGTGGTGCGAGTCGGTGAAGTGGTCCACTACTACGAGGCGATCCTTGCGGTTTCGGCGATCATTATCTGGCACTTCTTCTTCGTCATCTTGCTGCCACGAGAGTACCCGATGAGCTGGATCTGGCTGACAGGCAAACAGCCGGTCGATGACTGGAATTCGCACCATGGTAAAGCCAAGGAGCGTGACGGTGTGGAGTTCCCGGTTGTTGAGGATGAGACCCCTGACGAGGGTCACGGGGAGTAAGGATTATACTCCCCTAACTGAAAGACTCTCAGCCGGTTGGTTTGATATTGTTTAGAACAAAGATGTTCCTTGGGGGGTGCCCGTTTGGGCACCTCTTTTAGCGCCCGGCGTTTCACTTTACAGTGTAAGGATATCGCGATGCCCAGATTGACGAACCTCATTCTGGTCCTCCTCTTTTTCCTTCCCGGACTTCTGTTTGCCCAAGACAACGAGACCTGCGAGATGTGCCATGATGACCCCGGCATGACGAAAGTCGCAGGGGGATTCGAGATCTCACTCTATGCCAACGGTAAGATGATCGAGAACTCCGTTCACGATGGACTCGCCTGTATTGATTGCCATACAGCGCTTGAAGGAGTGGACGACTGGCCACACGCAGAGAACCTCCCCGGAGTAAGCTGCGCCGATTGTCACGAAGATGCTGTTGCGGAGTACATGGAGGGGTTTTACCAGCACCTGGCCCAGCGTGGCTTCTCCAACATCCCGAACTGTACACAATGCCACGGCACCCACGAGATCAGCTACCACGCCGACACCCGCCAGGTTTGCGGCATTTGCCATAATGACCAGCGCAAGCAATTCGAAAAGTCTATCCACTTCACCTCAACCCCGGATACCGAGAAACACGCCGTCTCCTGCACCAGTTGCCACGATGCGCACGACAAGACCAAACGGGGCAAGATGCTGCCCGCGGACTGGCGCAAATCCACGGTGGACGCCTGCCTTGATTGTCACCGCGCCCAATCTCACAGCTATCTGAACAGTCGCCATTATGAGGGAGTGCGGGAGGGGAACACAAAGGCTCCCATCTGCATAGACTGCCACAAAGCACACGACATATACGCTGTCGACGATCCCCGCTCGGAGGTCTCGATAGACAAACTGGACAACACCTGCGACGCCTGCCATCCCGGACACGCCGCGACAATCCACCGGAAATCGGATGCGGACCCGAGGTTGATGACCTGTGTCGCCTGCCACACCGGCCACCAGACTCAGATGGACAGGGTCAAGAGCGCTGTGTTCAAGGAGACGCTCCCGGAAACGTGCAACCGCTGCCATGCGGAAGATCGGCACATGAAGGAGAATCTTGCGCACGGCAACATCATGCTGTTTGACGACGAGGGCGGTGTTGCGAATTGTACCGAATGCCATCTCTACCACTGGGACCTGCCGGATGAGGAGACGCAGAGGGTTGTGCAGGAGAGGCTGAGCTGCAAGAATTGCCACCGCAAGGAGAATCTCGACTACGAACGGTCCGAACACGGCATCGCCTACCGCAAGGGGCACAAAGAGGCCCCAACCTGCACAACGTGCCACGGCGACCGTGAAGTGGAGCGGATCAGCAGCAAGTTTGATGGCCAGTCGATCATCAGTCTCTGCAGCTCCTGCCATGCGAACACAGAAGTGACGATGAAATTTCAGCTCAACCCGAATGTCGTCTCGGGTTACCTGTCCACCTATCACGGCCAGATGTATTCGCTAGGATACCAGGGCGAAAAATTCGCAACGTGTGTGAGCTGCCACGACAACCACCTGATCCTGCCGAGTGATGATCCTGAATCATCGATCTCCCGTCAGCACATCATTGAGACGTGCGGCCGGTGCCACGAGGATGCAAACGAGAACTTCGTAGGCATGTTGCAGCACTACGATCCGATGACTCAGGAAGAGAACCCGATTCTCTCGGGCATTCACACTTTCATGATCTGGCTGCTAGGGATCACTCTGACCATTTTCGGAACCCACACGATCCTCTGGCTATTGCGGGCGATCTACGACAGGATAAAGCACGGCAAGCAGCTCAAGCTGAAGAGTGAGTGGAGGTATACGCGCTTTAACCGTTATGAACGATTCCTGCACGGCCTCGTGATTATCAGCTTCCTGATGCTGGCGATGACAGGCCTGCCCCTGAAATACAGCCATTCCGAGATGGCTCGCTGGATTGCGGATAATTTGCTCCCGCTGCGGACAATGGCGATCATGCACCGTATCGGCGCGGGAATCACATTCTCCTACTTCGCTCTTCACCTTGGAAACCTCCTGTTGAAGGTTCTGCGCGGCAGGATCAGACTCAAGGGTATCCTCTGGGGCAAGGACAGCCTCGTTCCCCAACCACGGGATGCCGTCCAGTTCGTTCAACACGTCGGTTGGTTCCTCGGCCTCGCAGAAAAACCAAGATTTGGCAGGTTCAGCTATTGGGAAAAATTCGACTATATGGCGGTTTTCTGGGGAGTTGCGGTCATCGGTCTGTCCGGCCTGACTCTCTGGTTCCCCGAATTCTTTACGAAGATTCTACCCGGTTGGGCGATCAACGCGGCACATATTATCCACTCCGAGGAAGCCCTGTTGGCGACTGGATTTATCTTCACAATCCATTTCTTCAACGAGCACCTGCGGCCAGAAAACTTCCCCTTCGATGAGGTCATTTTCTCCGGCTCCATGAGCGAGCACTACCTCTTCGAAGAGCGTCCCGAGTGGAAAGAGGAGTTGGAACGCGAGGGCAGGCTCGATCAGATCAAGGTTAAACCCCTGAAGGGAATTGCCAGAATCCTGATGTATATCTTCGGTTTCGGGGCTCTTTTCATCGGTTTGGCACTACTCGCCCTGATTGTAATCGGTACTTTCTTCTAAGCGCTTTTCTTTTGGAGATTTGCCTGGCCGCCTGTTCCTGGGCGGCCTTTTTCATATATTCGCTCCTGTGCGCTGCAACACATCGCAACCTACCCTATTTCACCATCTTGCGATGAGTCGAGTTTCGGCCTTTTTGCCTTTGCACGGTTCATCTGGTTCACCTGAGATCTGCTCCTTACGCGGTGCGTCTTTTGTGTTAGCTCCAGCCGTAGAGAAAACGGCTTGCTGCTTTGATAACAGGATTGACGTATTTGAGTTAAAACTCTTAATTTATATATACCTGAAAAAAACAACATTTGTGTCGTTGCCTACTATGGCAGACACGGGAGGAAGAGATGAAGCATCGAAACCGACTTATCATGTCGGTACTCGTGGTCGCCTCATTGCTCGTTGGGTGCAACATTTTCGATGTGCTCGCCCCCAGCGAATCCGCCGCCGATTTTATTGCGGATGGTCGGGAAGCGCTGCAGGAGAGTGATTACGATGCCGCCATCGAGGCGTTTACCCAAGCGATGGAGCAGGATCCGACGGATGCCCGCGCTCGCTGGGGATTGGCAAAAGCCTATCTGCGTCGCAGCGGATACACCTCCATCAGTATCATGACGGAGCTCTCCTCATTCCAGACCAGTACCGGCACCAACAACATGCTACCCTTCATGGACGATCCTGTTGAGAACGTGAACGCGCTCTACACCGGCCTGATTCAGGCTAACATCCATCTGAAAGCGATCCATGATGGCGAAGCATGGAGCCTTGAACTGGATGGTGCAGCGGTTGCTCTGGACTATACAGGGACACTTGCGGTACAGGGCATTCTGCTCTTCCGCGATACCAACGTGGACAACCAGATCAACGAAGACGACGTCAACCTCGGTGCGTTTTTCGATGCAAGCGGCAATCTGACGTTCGATCCGGATCAGTGGGCAAGCATGTCCGCCTCTGATGCGCAGGCGATGTTGAATTCTGCTGTGGACGTCATTGGCGAGAGCAGTGATGTGCTCGCGGGTATTTACGCCGATTTGACTGGCGACAGCGTTGGAACAGGCATTGACATGGACAACCTTGACGAGGTTATTTCCGACCTGATCACCGGCCTCTACTCCTACGGTGCTACCAACCCATAATCGAGGGGAAGAAAGATGAAGGTATTCAGAATAGTACTGGTCATCGGCCTCCTCCTCTCGTTTACGGGGTTGGCCCATGCGTATGGCTTCATCCCGTCGGGAGCCATACCCAACGTCAGTGTGGCTCAGATGGGAATGGGTGGTTTGACCACCGTTGTTTCCTCCAACGCCCACACTGTCCTCTACAATCCAGGCATGTTGACCCGGCAGAAATTCGTGCTCGAGGTTACACCACAGTTCAGTTTCGATTCGGATGTCCTCGACATGGCGCAATTCATCAGCGACCACGAAAGTGATTTTGCCTCTTTCGAATCGCTATCACCAGAGGCACAGAGCCTGTTCCTTCAGGATGCTGAACCGTTCGACAATGAATGGTACGGCATAGGTGCCCATCCCTTCGCGGGACTCGGCTGGAAAAACTTCGGTATTGCGACTTATGCTGAAATGGCCGGAAACGTCAAGCTCGACCTTGGTGTGTTGGTTCCGGCTGTTGCAATGCGTGGATACATGGATGCTGGCGCCGCAGTTGGCTTCGGTAAAAACATGACGTTCGGGCGGAAAGGTGTCGGCATGGGTTTGGCTTTCCGTTACTTCGAACGTTATGAAGTATCCACCACACGAATCA
>Ga0272443_10000670_pt1 | contig 58710 bp, 46 predicted proteins | sample SSMAcet12_FD_193581 | JGI IMG/M metagenome (GOLD analysis project Ga0272443, IMG submission 193581) | Marine sediment archaeal communities from Little Sippewissett salt marsh, Falmouth, MA, United States - SSM-Acet-12 | ecosystem: Environmental > Aquatic > Marine > Wetlands > Sediment ... | reverse complement strand
GCCCAGGTGGCAGGACCGAGCGTAAAGAAAATGTCCGGGGGACATTTTTAGCGAGGGGCCGGGTTGTGAGGTGGCTTCCGCCACCCTGCAATAAAGTACCAGGGATAATTAAGTGTTCTTTCATTATTATTAAGTAGGAAACTAAATAACTGCCCAGGTGGCAGGACCGAGCGTAAAGAAAATGTCCGGGGGACATTTTTAGCGAGGGGCCGGGTTGTGAGGTGGCTTCCGCCACCCTGCAATAAAGTACCAGGGATAATTAAGTGTTCTTTCATTATTATTAAGTAGGAAACTAAATAACTGCCCAGGTGGCGGAATTGGTAGACGCGCCAGGTTGAGGGCCTGGTGGCCATATTAGGTCGTGCTGGTTCGATTCCAGTCCTGGGCACAGGAAAAAAGCCAAACTGATTTTTCAGTTTGGCTTTTTTTGCAGGGAGCAGGGGGTAGGGAGCAAGGAGCAGGGAGAAAGGGTATCTATAACTAAATACTTAACCATGAAACATTTTGTTGTCAATTTATTATGTTTGTGATAAGATAAACAAATAATGCATCAAGCATGAAAATAGAAGACAAAGCAAACCCGGTAAGATACATTGCCGATGAGGCTCGTTACAATAATATGAAATACCGTAGGTGTGGTAACAGTGGAATACTGCTGCCTCTTATTTCACTCGGGCTCTGGCATAATTTCGGATTTATCGATTCGGTACAGAAAGCCCGCAACATATCAAGGAATGCATTCGATCTTGGTATCACACACTTTGACCTCGCAAATAATTACGGTCCGCCATTCGGATCAGCGGAGGAAACATTTGGAATAATACTGGAAAAGGATCTGGGTTATTATCGCCGTGAGCTTTTCATATCCACGAAGGCCGGATTTGATATGTGGGATGGACCCTATGGAAATTATGGATCACGTAAATACCTAATTTCCAGTCTTGACCAGAGCCTGAAGAGAATAGGGATTGATTACGTTGACCTGTTCTACCATCACAGGCCTGATCCGGACACCCCCCTTGAAGAAACAATGCTGGCCCTTGATCAGATTGTGAGATCAGGAAAAGCCCTCTATGTCGGACTAAGTAACTATGATGCAGAAAAAACTGCTGAGGCTTCAAAGATTCTCGGGGAACTTAGAACACCCTTCATTATCCACCAGGCAAGATATTCACTTTTTGACAGATGGGTTGAGGATGGACTGCTTGACACCCTTGAGGAACATGGCAAGGGAATGATTGCTTTTTCCCCTCTGGCGCAGGGTATGTTAACCGATAAATACCTTAACGGGATACCTGAAGACTCCAGAGCTGGAAAAAAGATGACCTACCTTGAAAAAGAAGAGGTTTATGGCAAGCTGGATAAAATCAGGGCATTAAATGAGATTGCCGGTGAAAGAGGCCAGAAACTTGGCCAGATGGCTCTGAGCTGGATACTGAGGGATAAAAGGGTTAGCTCCGTGCTCATTGGAGTAAGTTCAGAAGAACAGCTTAGAGAAAATGTAAAATCATTACAAAATCAGGAATTCTCAGATGGGGAACTGACACTGATAAACAAAATAGTCTCCTCATAATAAAAACCTACCGGTGAAGGTCTTATTCTAAAGATAATGGCATATGCAGGAATATAAATATGGAGGTACATCTGTTGGACCGCCTGAAAGGATGAGGAATATTGTAGAGCTACTAAAAGGGAGAAAAACATCATTGAAGTTATTTCAGCCATGTCGTGTACCACTGGATAAACTGGGACAGATAACCAACCTCCTGTATGAGGGTCTGAAAAAAGAAGCATCCGAAGAATGTGAAGCCCTCAGGGATATAGCACCAGCTGTGTTCTCTGGAGATTTATGATTATTATTATCATACTTTTATTTGCTATTTTTACATTATGATTGTTATAGCCGACAGCGGGTCAACAAATACCAACTGGATTATATCAGACAACAGGTCAGTTATTCACAGGGTTAAAACTGAGGGACTGAATCCAAACTTCTCAACTCCTGATTATATCGCTTCAGTTGTAAAAAAAAAGATATTGCCTTTTGTAGTTAATTCCAGGCAAACGAGAATTTACTTTTACGGGTCGGGATGTTCCGGTACTTATTTGTGTGACAAAGCCAGACAGGCAATCAGAAAAATATTAAATAAGGCATATATCGAAGTTAACGGTGATCTTCTGGGAACTGCACGCGCCCTGTTCGGAAAGGATGAAGGAATAGCATGCATCCTAGGCACAGGTTCAAATTCGTGCCTCTATGACGGTGGGAAAATAATTGCCAACATTCCTCCACTAGGATTTATACTTGGAGATGAAGGAGGTGGAGCCTACCTTGGTAAAAGACTCCTGGCAGACTACCTAAAGGGAATTATGCCAGCTGATGTATCAGAATTGTTCAGTAGTAAATACCATACCTATAAAGAATTAGTTATAGAAAAAGTCTACCGGGGGGAGTTCCCTAATAAATATATTGCCAGCTTTGTTGTCTTCCTGAAAGATAACATCATTAACCCATATTGTTCTGACCTGGTAAAAGATGCCTTCAGTGATTTTATCAACAGGAATATCAGATTCTATGACAGATATGATTCCCTGACTATATCTTTCACTGGGTCAGTAGCATGGCATTTTAATGATATCCTTGGGCAAGTGATGAAATCATATGATCTCACATTAGGTGAGGTAATTAAGGAACCAGCAGAAAGAATAATGAAATTTCACTTAAGCCAATAGCAGATAATTATGTCAACAGATAATAATATAACAGAGGCAGAATCCCTGTACAGGGACATAGACAGGATGCCGACACGCATGATTCTGGAAAACATCAATGATGAAGACCAGAAAATAGTACCTGTTGTGCGCTCCGTTATTCCCCAAATAGAGAAGCTTGTAGAGGAAGTGGTGGAAAGGATGAAAAAGGGTGGTCGGCTGTTTTACATTGGGGCAGGAACAAGTGGCAGGCTCGGTATTGTTGACGCATCAGAGATACCTCCTACCTATGGCCTCGAACATGGTTTCGTTATTGGTCTTATTGCCGGTGGCGATGGTGCAATAAGGAAAGCAGTGGAAATGGCCGAAGATAATGAGGAACTGGGGTGGAACGACCTTATGGCATATAATATAGATGAAATTGATACAGTAGTTGGTATTGCAGCATCAGGACGAACACCTTATGTCATAGGTGCACTTAAAAGAGCCAGGGAAAGAAATATCTTAACTGCCTGCATAACAAGTAACCCTTCAACTGAACTTGAAAAACATGCTGATATCCCCATTGTTGCTGTTACCGGACCTGAATTTGTCACCGGCAGTACCAGGATGAAAGCAGGAACTGCCCAGAAACTTATACTTAACATGCTGACAACTGCAGTAATGATAAAACTGGGCCGTGTAAAGGGTAATAAAATGGTCCATATGCAGCTGACCAATCAGAAACTGATTGAACGAGGAACAAAAATGATAGTCGAAGAGCTTGGTATTGATAGTGAAAAAGCCCGAAAACTATTGTTACTCCACGGTTCCGTGAAAAAAGCCCTTGAAGTGATGAGTGAAGATTAAGGGGTTATCTTATTTTTTCGGTTTCCGTTCCAGTTTTCTAACTACAAGAGAGCGGTCACGTTCGTCTCCGCCTTTCTTTCCAACATAATCAACCCAGGCAATAAAAGTATTTATTTCGTTTGGTAAAAGCTGATCCGTTCTAATATAAATATCATCCATATAACCTCTTAGATCCCAGTTATTATGATGCTCCTCCCATACGTCAACATAATAAACATATGGTCCCAGGTTATAAAATATAACCTTGCCATTTGAGTTGGTATAACCTTCAGCCACCATGTCCTCTTCGGCATCCCAGGCGGCGAGGGTTGGGTAAAGACGTACATTGGCGTCTTCAACAGGGTATTCATCAACCCATTCCAGTACTTCTATCTGGAGAATTGTGGGAGCTACAACAGTAATGGTCTGGTATGCTTTATCAGATGCACCAGTTTTACTGAATGCTGTCAGCGTAACTTCGTATGTTCCTGAAGCAGAATAGCTATGTATGGGGTGTACTGCACTGGAAATATATCCATCACCAAAGTCCCACTCATAATCCACCGAATTATATGAATCATTAGTGAAGTAAATTTCCTCACCAATATATGCATGGACTTTATCAACTGTAAAGAATGCATCAGGGTAAATTTCACAAGAACTGAGGATAACGGGGAGTATTAAAAATATGAAATAAATCTTTTTCATGACTCTGATATTTTGTTTCAATAAATATAATTCAAATTATGTGCCAACCGGAAGTATTAAATATAATTTATAGTTAATAATATTATATATGACTGATTAAATGTATGTTAGTTAGGTTGATCAGTTGTTGAATCGTTGAACCGAGCTGTGTGAGTTTGCCGGAAGCAGGCGAACATTGCGAGCTCGGCGGAGCCAATTGTGTAGTTGTTTAATCGGGAGTTAAGATTGAATTGAATGATATAAACCTTCAAAATAAGCCAATATTGACTTACCCCGAGGACCCGGGGTTTTGTCGAGTTCGCAGGACTCATCCCGAGTTTTCGGTATTTATACTCCTCGGTTCCAGTATTGACTCAGGCATTTTGCCTTCGTCAGGCTCGTAGCACTCGCTTGCCTGCAGCAAACTCGCCCTGCCCGGTTCCAGTATTCCAATTTTCTTTCTCATACCTGAACTTATGCAACAAATAATTGTTTTTCAAGACAGTCAGTATCACTGTTTACCTGTGCGAAAATATCATTATCTTTGCAAACTGAAATTAAAGTGAATAAATATTATGATTAATATAAAGTTTCCGGATAATTCAGTAAGGGAATTTGAAGCAGGGGTAAGCAGCCTGGAAATAGCCATAAGCATAAGCCCCGGGCTCGCAAAGCAGGTATATGCTGCCACGGTAAATGGTGAAGTATGGGATCTGATCAGACCTTTATATAAAGACTCCACTGTGGTCTTACATAAATGGGAAGATTCCGAAGCGCAGCATACTTTCTGGCATACCAGTGCTCATCTTCTGGCTTCAGCCCTCGAGGAATTGTATCCAGGGATTAAGTTTGGTATAGGACCATCAATTGAGAACGGTTTTTATTATGACGTTGATCCAGGAGACGGGGTAATCATAAGTGAATCCGATCTTCCTACCATTGAAGCAAAGATGAAAGAGCTGGCAAAAGCAAACCATAAGGTGGAAAGGCTCGAGGTAAGCAAGTCGGATGCCATGAATATTTTTAAGGAAAAAGGGGATGAATATAAAACAGAGCTTATAAATGATCTCGAAGATGGTACAATATCCTTATACAGGCTTGGTAAATTCACTGATCTGTGCCGCGGTCCGCACCTGCCTGACACTGAAAATATAAAAGCCATCAAACTGCTGAGCGTGGCAGGTGCATACTGGAAGGGTGATGAGGGGAGGAAAATGATGACCAGGATCTACGGTATTACCTTCCCCAGACAAAAACTCCTTGATGATTACCTTAAAATGCTGGAAGAAGCCAAAAAAAGAGACCACAGGAGAATAGGCAGAGAACTAGAGTTGTTTGCGTTTTCTCAAAAAGTCGGTATGGGCTTACCTTTGTGGTTACCAAGGGGTGCTGATATGCGCCAGCGGCTTATAGACTTCATGACTGCTGAACTGAAACGAAGAGGATATACTATTGTATCAACCCCTCATATAGGTAATGTTGAATTGTATAAAATATCGGGGCATTATGAAAAATATGGGGCTGACTCTTTCCAGCCCATGAATACTCCCCAGGAAGGTGAGCATTTTATGCTTAAACCGATGAATTGCCCCCATCATTGTGAAATATACAATGCCACACCACATTCATATAAAGACCTGCCTGTGCGGATGGCCGAGTTTGGTACAGTGTACAGGTATGAGCAGCATGGCGAACTACACGGTCTTACCAGAGTAAGGAGTTTCACCCAGGATGATGCCCACCATTTCTGTGAAGCAGATCAGATGAAAGAGGAGTTTAAAAAGATAATCGACCTGGTACAATGGGTTTTTAAATCACTTAATTTCAGTGATTATACAGCACAGATATCATTACGGGATGAATCAGACAAGCAAAAATACATCGGCAGTGATGAGAACTGGGCAAAAGCTCAGAAAGCAATAATAGAAGCTGCCGGGGAGAAAGGGCTTGAAACCAATGTGGTTGAAGGTGAAGCTGCCTTTTACGGCCCCAAACTTGATTTCATGGTAAAAGATGCCATAGGTCGCGAATGGCAACTGGGAACAATACAGGTGGACTATAACCTGCCTGAGCGTTTCGATATGTATTACATTGGAAAAGATAACCAGAAACACAGGCCCGTACTTCTGCACAGGGCAATATTCGGAAGCCTTGAAAGATTCGTTGCTGTACTTATAGAAAGTACAGCCGGGAAATTACCTCTCTGGCTAAGCCCTGACCAGGTTATTATACTGCCAATCAGTGAAAAATACCATGATTATTCAAAAAAAGTTTTAAATTTATTAAATAATTGCGATATTCGCACTCTGATTGATGAGCGCAGTGAAAAGATAGGTAAAAAGATAAGGGATAATGAGTTAAGGAGGATACCCTATATGCTTGTCATAGGTGAAAATGAAGAAAAATCTTCAACAGTCTCCGTGAGAAAGCAAGGAGAAGGAGATAAAGGAGTAATGAAAACAGAGGAATTCATTGAATTTATAAGAGAACAGGTTAAAAAAGAACTGGAATAAGAAGTAGTATAAAAGAGAAATATTAAACTAAAGGAGGAATAGCCATAGCAGGACCAAGAAGTAACATGCCGCCCAGGAGACGTGATGACAGGATGCCCCACAGGATAAATCACCGTATCACCGCAAAGGTTGTGAGGGTTGTGGGAGATAATGTTGAACCGCAGGTAATGTCAATAGGTGAAGCGATCAGGCTAGCTGATGAGATGGAACTCGACCTGGTTGAGATATCACCAAAAGCTGATCCGCCCGTTTGTAAAATAATTGATTACCAGAAGTTTCTTTATCAGCAGAAAAAGAAGCAGAAAGAGATGAAGGCCAAAACCAGTAAGGTTGTGGTTAAAGAAATAAGGTTTGGCCCAAACACAGATGATCACGATTATAACTTTAAACTGAAACATGCCATCAAATTCCTGGAAGATGGTGCTAAATTAAAAGCTTACGTGTTCTTTAAAGGAAGGTCAATATTATTCAAGGAAAAAGGTGAAATACTACTTCTCAGGCTGGCACAGGATCTTGAAGACTATGGTGTGGTTGAGCAAATGCCAAAACTGGAAGGTAAAAGAATGACAATAACCTTTACTCCGAAAAAGAAAAAATAAGTTCTTTCAAATTATATAAAAACTGTACGAAATGCCAAAAATGAAAACGAATCCCGGTGCAAAAAAGAGATTTTCTTTTACCGGATCGGGTAAGATTAAGCGTAAGCATGCGTACAAAAGCCACATTCTCACCAAAAAATCAACCAAGCAGAAAAGGAATCTTACCTATTCCGGCCAGGTTGATAAAGCAGATGAGAAGAATGTTAAAATTCTGTTGGCTAAGAAATAATGCATGCGCTGAAGAGAGAGAGTTAAAAAGAGTATTAACCGGGTGTGTAGCCATGTTAAGTCTCCCTTATATGGGAGCGCTCACATTCAATAAATTGAAGTATTATGCCAAGATCAACTAATTCAGTTGCTTCAAGAAACAGAAGAAAGAAGGTACTGAAGAAAACAAAAGGTCAGTTCGGTCGCAGAAAGAATGTTTATACAGTTGCTGTAAATGCCCTTGAAAAAGGCATGCAGTATTCATACCGCGACAGGAAAAAGAAAAAAGGTAATTTCAGATCACTGTGGATACAGAGAATTAATGCTGCCACCAGGCAGTATGATATGAGCTACTCAGAATTCATGGGAAAGATCAATAAAAAAGGAATTGCACTCAACAGGAAAACTCTTGCCGACCTTGCAATGAACCATCCTGATGCCTTTAAAGCAATAGTAGATAAAGTAAAATGATTTATTAACATATTTCGAAAGAACTTAGAAAGCGTTGCAAATTGCAGCGCTTTTTTTTCTGCTATTTATCGATGCTTCCAATTTACTAACCTGTCATTGTGTCTTATCAACCTGAAACTTATCGGCCATATTGTCATCTAAATTAACCTCATTAAATCACCAATTAATTTGTCATTTTATATTATAAGCTTAATTATTAGACATTTAGGTAAATAATATTGTGCCTGTTCCGGAGCAATGGCACAGGATTTGAAATTGTAGTGTGAAAAAATGTATAACTTAAATTAAGGAGGATAAAACAATGACAATAGCAAGATTTCCATTATTCCCATCAATGCTCGATCGTTTCTGGGATAATCAATTGATGGACAGGGCAAGCTCAAATTATTCATCTACGAATACAAGTTTGCCGGCAATTAATATTAAAGAATCAGATGATGACTTCATGATTGAGGTGGCAGCACCGGGAATGAAAAAAGAAGATTTCTCGATAAACTACGACAACGGACGACTGACCATTTCATCTGATAAGCAGGAAGAAAAAGAGAATGAAATATATAATCGCAGGGAGTTCAGTTACCAGTCTTTCTGCAGAAGTTTTGAGGTTGCCGATAATGTAATCGACCACCAGAAAATAAAGGCAAAATACGAGGACGGAATATTATATATTAGCTTACCTAAAAGAGAAGAGATCAAACCCAAGCCTGCAAGGCAGATCTCGATTAGCTAAAAAAAACAGGGGTATTATTAATTGATTGCTGCAGGATAAAAATTATCAACCTGCAGCAATCTCTTTGAAATGAGCATTATGCAATTCGATAAATTTACCATAAAATCACAGGAGTCGATCCAGAGAGCACAGCAGGTTGCAATGGAGATGGATCACCAGGCCATTGAATGCGGTCACCTGCTCAAAGGGATTATGGAAACGGATGAAAACATACTTCCATATATATTTAAAAAGCTCTCGGTGAATGAGCAGGTACTGAGGGGTGCCCTTGATGGAATTTTACAGTCCTATTCAAGGGTCAGCGGTGGTCAGGTATACCTGTCAGAATCAAGTAGTAAAGTACTGATAAATGCACGAAAAGAAGCAGAATCATCAGGTGACGAATTCGTTTCACTTGAACATTTATTAATGGGCTTGCTCACTACACCATCTGATGTATCCAAGTTATTGAAAGATAGTGGCCTGAATACCGGGGACATCAAAACTGTAATGAACGAATTACGCAAGGGAAGTAATGTCACGAGCCAGACTGCCGAAGAAACATATAATGCTCTTGCCAAGTATGCAATCAACCTGAATGAAAGAGCCAGAAGCGGTAAACTCGACCCCGTGATTGGCCGTGATGATGAAATAAGGAGAGTACTACAGATACTGGCACGCCGTACAAAGAATAACCCAATACTTGTTGGTGAGCCTGGTGTCGGTAAAACAGCAATAGCAGAAGGTATAGCATTCAGGATAGTTAATGGTGACGCACCTGATGATCTTCTTCAAAAGAATATATATTCGCTGGATATGGGTGCCCTGATAGCAGGTGCCAAGTACAAAGGTGAATTTGAAGAAAGGCTAAAGTCAGTTGTTAAGGAAGTGGTCAGCTCAGATGGTAATGTTATACTATTTATTGATGAAATCCACACTCTTGTCGGGGCCGGAGGTGGCGGTGAAGGAGCCATGGATGCTGCCAATATTCTTAAACCGGCACTATCAAAGGGCGAATTGAGAGCCGTAGGCGCCACAACACTGAATGAATACCAGAAATATTTCGAAAAAGACAAAGCACTTGAACGAAGGTTTCAGAAAGTGTTTATTGATGAACCCGATGAGGAAGATGCAATATCTATACTAAGGGGTATAAAAGAAAGATATGAAAATTTCCATAAGATCAGGATCAAGGACGAAGCAATAATATCTGCCGTACAATTATCAGTAAGATACATCAATGACCGCTTCCTGCCTGATAAGGCTATAGACCTTATAGACGAGGCAGCGGCACACCTCAGGATAGAAATGAATTCAAAACCGGAAGAGATTGATGTGCTCGACAGAAAGATTCAGCAGCTGGAAATTGAAAAAGTAGCTTTTAAAAGAGAAAAAGAGAAGGAAAAAGTTGAAAAGATAAAGGAAAACCTGGCAGAACTGGAGGATGAAAGGAAACAGCTGACAGCTCTCTGGGAAGAAGAAAAAAATGTAGTAACAGAGATTCAGGATATTAAACAGCAAATTGAAAACTACAGGTACCAGGCGGAAAAAGCTGAAAGGGAGACTAACCTGGCCAAGGTAGCGGAAATCAGGTATGGTTTACTGCCGAAAGCTGAGGAGAATCTAAAAAAAGCTGTTGAGAAGCTGCAGCATTATGAGAAAGATGGGAAACGCCTTGTAAGGGAAGAAATTACCTCGGAAGATATTGCTGAAATAGTATCAAGATGGACTGGAATACCGGTTACAAGGATGCTGCAAAGTGAGAAAGAAAAACTTTTGCTGATAGAAGAAGAACTCCATAAAAGAGTCATAGGCCAGGATGAAGCAATTGATGCTGTAGCTGCAGCCATCAGAAGAAGCCGTACCGGCTTGTCTGATGAAAAACGCCCTGTAGGATCATTCCTGTTCCTTGGTACAACAGGAGTAGGAAAAACGGAGCTGGCAAGAGCACTGGCTGAATATCTTTTTAATGATGAAGCACTTCTCACACGAATCGATATGAGTGAATACCAGGAACGCCACGCCGTATCAAGGCTCGTAGGCGCTCCTCCAGGATATGTGGGATATGACGAAGGAGGACAGCTGACTGAAGCTGTGAGAAGAAAGCCTTATTCTGTAATACTTCTCGATGAGATCGAAAAAGCTCATCCTGATACATTCAATATATTATTACAGGTGCTGGAGGACGGAAGACTTACGGATAATAAAGGAAGAGTAGCTAACTTTAAGAACACCATAGTCATTATGACTTCTAATCTGGGCTCGGATCTTATTAGGGAGAACTTTGAAAATTATGATGAAGCCAATGCGGAACAGATAATAGAAAAAACCAGGAACCAGGTATTCGAAATATTGAAAAAAAGTGTAAGACCGGAATTCCTGAACCGCATAGATGAACTTATTATGTTCAAACCGCTTACAAAAGAAGACATAAGGGGCATCATTGCCATACAGCTCAGAAGGCTGGAAAAAATACTTATGAAACAGGATATACAATTCAGTATAAGTGACAGTTGTATCCAATACCTTCAGGAGAAGGGTTTCGACATACAGTTCGGAGCAAGACCACTTAAAAGGCTAATTCAAAAGGAAATTACTGATAAAATATCTCTTGCCATACTGAAAGGTGATATCAAGCAGCGAGAATCCCGCATTGTGATCGACAGCAACGGAAAGGAAACGTTTATTAAAAGAGGCTAAGGCAATGATGAATGATGAGTTATTAATAACCAGCACTCACTTTCACCTTACCCTGTGAAACAACCTTCTAAACCGGATTTTCTTAAGGCCGCTGGCTTCCTTGTCAATGGACAACCATATCAATTTGGGCTTCCCAACGATATGATCCTCGGGGACAAACCCCCAATAGCGCGAATCAGCTGAATTATGGCGGTTATCTCCCATCATCCAGTAATAATCCATACCGAAAGTATAAGTATCTGTTTCCTGGCCATTTATAATTATCCTGCCACCGTCTATCTCAAGGTCATTATTTTCATACACATCAATAATCCTCTCATAGATGGAAATATTGTTTGAATCAAGCTTCACACTGGCACCCTTTTCAGGTATCCACAGCGGACCATAATAGTCTTCGTTCCATGGATAATAAGGATTATGAGGAAATATTACCATCCCGTACTCCCCTGGCCTTTTCAGTTCTTTTCTCACTTCCACTACATTCCTGAAATTGCTTATCTGTTCAGCATTTGATCTCGTTAAAGGCAGGTAATAGGTTGTTCCAGACAGCATAGTCTGATCCGACTTATATATATCAAGTCTTTCAAAAGCCTTGGGATTGATCCTGCTTCCATCGGTGATCACATAGTAATTCATCTGTTGTGTGTCCGGTGGATCTTCTTGTATACCATTCACATACAATACTCCACCTTTAATTTCGATTGAATCTCCCGGTAGTCCAACACATCTTTTCACATAGTTTTCACGCCTGTCTACCGGCCTGTAGATAATATCATTATTTTCCCATACCTGGTCACGGGCCATTTCAAGATACTCTTCTGTGGATCTTCTACCACTGCCTATGTATGTATCATAGTTCTCAAGCGATCGTGCCTCGGACCGGACTATCTCATCATATGCCGTTGCCTGGTTCTGAAGAACAACAGTATCACCGGCCGGGAAGTTAAACACCACAACATCATATCTTTCCACATCACCAAAACCCTTAAGTCTCTTATACGGGGCTTTTATCAGGTTCGACCAGGATTTAGTCTTAATTATAGGTATTGTATGCTGTGTAAAGGGGAATGCGATGGGAGTATTCGGCAATCTTGGCCCATATGCTACCTTGCTGACAGCAAGATGATCTCCTACCTGTAGCGATTTCTCCATGGAAGGAGTGGGTATCCTATAGTTCTGGAAAAGAAAGATATTAATAAGCGTAACCGCTATAACAGCAAATATTAAAGCATCAAGCCACTCAATTAAAGTGCTGTTCGACGCTTCCCTTTTTTTCCAGAATGACCAGTTTACTTTCTTGGTAACATAAATATCAAATACAATTGCTAATCCAAGTAATAGCCAGTAGTTACCTACCCAGATTACCCAAAGAATATATATTATTGCAACGACTGCAAATTTGAAGTATTTGTTCTTAAGAATATCCAACATTGTTCCATTAATTATTTTAGAGTGGCAAAAGTAACGTTTTAATTTAAAAGCCAAGCAAATTGCTCATTGTAAATACACCTTTCCTCTTATGGATATGCTCAGCAGCAAAAACCGCACCAAGAGCAAAGCCCTGCCTGTTATTCGCGTTGTGTTCAATAGTTATTGTATCAATGCCAGATAGCCATTCTACCCTGTGGTTTCCTGTTACCTGCCCTTTCCTCACCGATCTTATACTAATTGTTTGATCCGTGGAATGGTCGTCCTGATTCCATTGTTTAAACCTGTGGCATTCATTTATAATATCTTCTGCCAGGCTTATCGCAGTACCGCTGGGAGAGTCTTTCTTCATTGTATGATGTATCTCTTCAATACTGACCTGGTAGCCGGGTAGTTCATTCATGATAGCTGCCAGTCTCTTGTTTAAATTAAAGAGTATGTTTATACCAATACTGAAATTTGAAGAATGAATGAAGCTCCCTCCTTCCCTCTCGACCAGTTTATTGACAACTTCCATCTGCCCGGTCCAGCCAGTTGTTCCTGAGACGACAGGAATACCCTTTCTTATGCACCTGCTTATATTATCAAAAGCCGTTTCAGGTGTTGTAAACTCAATTGCCACATCTGAATGGTTGAAAATCTCTGAATCAAAATCCTTAATATTATCCCTGTCGATCCTGAGCACAACCTGGTGTCCCTTCGATTGAGCAACAGCCTCTACCTCCTTGCCCATTCTTCCATAACCGATTATAGTTATCTGCATATTTTTTGTTTTTTAAGCTAAAATACCCGTTTTTTTTAAGTATTGACAAATAAGAACAGAAACATTAATTACTAACTTTAATGTTTTTAAATGAAAAGAATAATACTTATATGAGAGCATTAAAAAGGATACTTCTCACATTTACAATCATTTTATTTACTTATTCATACCTGCAGGGCCAGAAAACAGATCCTTATCACCTGTCTGCCGGTGGCTTTGGCTATGTAATAGAAGAAAGCCCGGATGTATCACTCTGGTGGTGTGAGGGAGCCTACAAGGTTATGCTTGATACTCCACTTCCTGCTAAACAGGGAGATACAATCTCGCTGTTCTCTGCAGGGAATGAATATGAGCCTTTTCAACTGGTTATAAATACTGACTCCAGGATGGAGAAATTGAGGATAAGTGTTACTGATCTCATTTCTGACAAGAATAAAATAGACAAGGGGTATGTTGAACTCAGGAAAGTGGAATATGTTAAAATAACAAAACCAACTGACAGTTACGGATATCCGGGTTACTGGCCGGATCCCCTGCCTGAAATAACGGGGCCTGTTAATGCATTAGGTGGTGAGAATACGTGCTTCTGGATAACTGTTTATGTCCCGGGTGAAACACCTGCAGGTATATATGAAGGTATATTAAGTGTGGAAAATACAAACTGGACAAAAGAAATACCAGTAAAACTAACGGTCTGGGATTTTTCTCTTCCCGATGTACCGGGTCTGCGTTCAGGCTTTGGTCTAAGTGTGGAAAAAATAATATCATATCACAACCTTCAATCACCAGCTGATATCCGGGAAACATTCGATCTTTATATGAAAGCTTTCAGGGACTATAAAATAGCCCCATATGATCCTTTTTATTTATACCCAATAAAGGAAAAGGTTAGTGGTCTTGAATGGGATGGAGGAATATTCGATTTTGATAATTCCTATAACGGTAATTATTCCCTGATGATTGTAGATAATGATCCTGCAGGCGCACCTGCTGCGAGGTATAAAAGAATGATAGATATTAATCCTGTGAAGAAATATGTTTTAAGATGGAATATTAAAGGTGGAAAAGAAGATCAGCAGTACTGCATACTTCTTGAAGGGTATAATAAAGAAGGAGAGATACTTTTATTTGAAAATAAGATGGAAGTATTTACCTGCGACACTATTTGGAAGATCCAGGAATTCATACCTGGCTCTTTCAGTGATGAAGTTACACAGGTAAGCCTTTCAATATTTCCCGCATTCAGAACTTCTGCCGGAGAAAATACGGGCACTGTTTGGATTGATAATATCGCTCTTAATGAAGAGGGAAGCAAGGCAAACATGATAAAACAGCCAGATTTTGAGATTGAGGAGAATGATATTGATATCGAACTGGACTTTACGGATTTTGATTGGGCAGGCAACAGGTACCTGGATGAGTTTGGTTTCAATTCTTTCAGGCTATATCTCAAAGGCATGGGTAGCGGAACATACTACAGCAGGGAAGAAGGGGTATTTGAAGGATTCAAACAGGGAACGCCAATCTATGAAAGACTTATGGGAAAATACCTGCGTTTAATACAGGATCACCTGCATGGGAAAGGATGGCTGGGTAAAGAATATGTTTACTGGTTTGATGAACCAGGAGAAAAAGACTACCCCTTTGTAAGGAAAGGAATGGAAACAATAAAGAGATCTGCTCCCGGGATAAACACTTTCCTGACTGAAAATGAACCCGGGCCTGATATAATGGATGTTACCGATATTACATGTACAATATTTCACAAGGTCGATCCCGGACATGCAAAAAGAATAGTCAACAGAGGGCAGGAATACTGGTCATACCTTTGTACGGCTCCAAAAGCACCATGGGTTTCACTGTTCATCGACCATGATGCAATTAATATGAGGATGTGGTTATGGATTACCTACTCATGGAAGCTCAATGGCATACTTATCTGGTCAAGTAATTACTGGAATTCCTATTCAGCTTCGCACACGGGTTACCTGCAAAATCCATGGACTGAGCCGGCTTCTTATGTACAGGGATATGGATGGCCTTTAGGAAAACAGACTGTATGGGGTAATGGTGATGGCAGACTCTTCTACCCACCTAACAGGGATCCTAACAAGGATGAGAATATTTATATCACAGGACCCGTCCCATCAATCCGGCTGGAATTCTTACGACAGGGAATAGAAGATTATGAGTATCTTTTAATGCTGGATAATCTTGTAAGTAAAGGTAATTTCAAGGACAATAAAGAAATAAAGAAAGCAGAGAAACTTCTTGACACCAGAGGAAAATTATTTACTGATGGTAAGACATACACTAAAAATCCTGGTGATATACTGGAGTACAGAAAGAAAATAGCAAAAATGATAATCGAATTAAAAAATAAACTGTAATGAAAAGTGTAATTTCCCTTCTTGCAGCACTTGCCTTGCTGTTAATATCCTGCTCAGTCAGTGACAGTGATAAGGAAGAATGGCAGAGTATTTTTAACGGTGAAAACCTTGATGGGTGGACAATCAAAATGACAGGGTATCCAACCGGTGAAAACTTCAATAATACTTTCAGAGTTGAAAATGGTATACTGAAAGTATCATATGATAATTACGAAAGGTTTAGCGGTGAGTTTGGTCATATATTTTACAATGAAAATTTATCGTCATATAAGCTGAGGCTCAAATATCGTTTTACTGGTGACCAGGTACCGGATGGCCCTGAATGGGGATACAGGAACAGCGGTGTTATGGTCCACAGTCAGTCACCTGAATCTATGCTTATAGACCAGAATTTCCCGGTTTCAATAGAAGCCCAGTTCCTTGGAGGTGATGGTGAAACAGAAAGAACAACACTGAATGTATGCACCCCGGGAACCAACATAATTATGAACGGAGAATTAATCACCAGGCATTGCACCAATAGCAACTCGGAAACCTATCACGGTGATGTATGGGTTTCAACTGAAATTGTAGTCTTTGCTGACAGCCTGATACATCATATTGTCGAAGGTGATACCGTGATAACATATCAATCGCCTCAGATAGATGGCAATGATCTGCCTGACGGATTTCCGCTTCAGGATGGAACATTGCTGGACACCGGTTACATATCATTACAGGCTGAAAGCCACCCGGTGGAATTTAAGGATATTGAGATATTAAGGATTAAATAAGCTGAGGCTAAGGCAGTTACAAGTTGCGAATTACAAGACGTAATGAAACGGAGTCCCTGACAGGCCATGGGGAGAGTCAGGACTCCCTGCCATCCTTACTTTTACCTTTTTACTTTTATTAACCTCTGCTCTGTCTGGCTCCTCGCTAAATTAGCCCACCGGGCTAATTATTTACGCTCGGCCCTCTTTTTACTTTTATTAACCTCTGCTCTGTCTGGCTCCTCGCTAAATTAGCCCACCGGGCTAATTATTTACGCTCGGCCCTCTTTTTACTTTTATTAACCTCTGCTCTGTCTGGCTCCTCGCTAAATTAGCCCACCGGGCTAATTATTTACGCTCGGCCCTCTTTTTACTTTATTATAAACCACCTTACCGCCTACAATTGTATAATCTACGGAGGTCTTCATTATTTCATCTTCCGGTATTGTCATCAGGTCCTTATCAGTGATAACGATATCGGCCAGGAACCCAGGTTTTATCATTCCCTTTCGATCTTCCATAAACTGGGAATATGCTGATTCCAGTGTATACAACCTGATCGCCTCTTCCATGGTCAGTTTTTCTTCAGGGAACCAACCCTCCCCTTCTTCACCGAGCCTGTCTTTCCGTGTCACTGCTGCATATAGTCCTTCCATAGGGTTAAGAGGTTCCACGCTATAATCAGTTCCAAAAGCAATATGCGCTCCTGTTTCAAGAAGTGAACGCCATGCATATGCTCCTTTACTTCTTTCCAATCCAATCCTCTTCTCACAAAATCTTTTATCGGTGATACAATGAGTTGGTTGCATTGATGCTATAACAGCCAGTTCTGCAAAGCGCGGAATATCTTCAGGTATGAGCAACTGGGCATGCTCACTCCTGTGTCTGCTATCGCGAACACTATTCACCTCCTGCGCTTTTTCGTAGGCATTAAGTATCCAGTTGTTTGCTTTAGTTCCTATGGCATGTATACCTATCTGGAATCCTGAAGCGTCAGCAGCTATAACCTTTTCCTCCAGGTCTTCATAAGTCATTTGAGGCAATCCGGTCTTGTCAGGTTCATCACTGAAGGGTTCAAACATAAGTGCAGTGGCAGATCCCAGGGTACCATCAATAAAACCCTTGAGATAACCGAACCTGAGCCAGTTATTTTCAGAGGGATATTTTTCGCGCTGTTCCTGGTAAATCATCAATTGTTCCTTGTCCGCTGTCAATATACCGCCTATATCTATTCTGGAGGTAAGTTCACCTTCTCTTTCTATCTTCTCATACATCGCCCAGTCAGCCCTGCCCGGTATCTGAATGCTTGTAACACCTAATTGTCTTGCTTTTTCAAATGCTTTCATATATCCTTCCCATTCCCTCTCTGCTTCCTCCTCCTCTGTTCGTTCAACACTAACTGCACCATATTTAAGAAGACGCTGTGCCGATTCCTTGAATATTCCAGTAGGTTCTCCCGTTTCTGCATCCCGTTGTATCTCACCCCCGAAAGGGTCTGGTGTATCTGAGGTTATACCTGATTTATTAATCACGTAACTATTTACCAGTACCGAATGACCGTCGGCCCTGCTCAATACTACCGGATTATCAGGCGCCACTTCATCGATAAGCTCTTTGGTAGGCCATTCCCTGGTAATAAACATTTCATGTTCCCAGTGACCTCCTCTTATTAATTCACCGGGTTTTGACCTTGCAACCTGTTCCTTCACTTTTTCGGTAATTACTGAAGGATCAGTAATATATCTCAGTTCTACATAATCAGGGCTCACAGGGCCGAAATGAGCATGGGCGTCATTAAAACCGGGTATAACAAGCCTTCCACCGGCATGTATCACTTCGGTTAAAGAATCATCTACGTACTTATTAATTTTTGAGTTCTTGCCAACTGCCACTATCCTGTCACCAATAACAGCCAGGGCTTCAGCGCGGGGGTTACTTTTATCTATGGTTAAAATTTTACCATCAAGTATTACCAGGTCTGCCTTTTCAGCTGGCGAACAGGCAAAAAGGACAGAAAGTAAAAACAAGCAAACGAAAATATTTGTATTTCTCATTGGATAATAGCTTAAATATTTATAGGGTTACAAAATATGAATTTTTATTCAGACATGGAATACAGCAATTATGTAATATTTGGAATCGAGCAACCTGAGCTCCAGTAAATCGTTATTGAATTTCACAATCCCGACGAATCCAGATGGTATAGTTCATAGGCCCCTTAGCATAAGTCTGCCTTAGCAAGTGAATGTAACTCTTGTCTTAATTAATCCATGTTGGTTCGGGGAAGGTTGTCAATAAAATCATCAACATCATCTATTGCCTCCCTGGCAGTATCAAGAAAAGGATAGAAATTCATAAATGCATGTATCATTCCTTCATATTCGCGATAAACAACTTTGATACCTGCTTCCTTCATCTTTATAGCATAAGCTCTTCCTTCATCTCTCAGGGGATCAACCTGCGCTGTTATAACCAGTGCTGCTGGCATATTTTTATCCAGTTTTGCCGTCAGTGGAGAAATATACGGATTACTTATATCAACACCATTCGGCAGGTATGCTGATTTACACTTCTGCATGTAATCCTCGCTCACAAGGTAATTTCTGCCCTCCCTCAAGAAATACTGGCGCGAAGGAAAAACGATTTCTTCAAAAGTAATGGCTCCGCACACAATAATCTGAGCATTTATAGGAGGACCACAGCTGTCACGACTTACTAACGGCATAACAGCTGCCAGGTTGCCCCCGGCACTCGTCCCCATTACTATAATATTTTCAGGATCACCACCATAATAATGGATATTGTCTGCAGCCCACTTTAACGCTGAATAACAATCATTTACAGCTGCAGGAAACTTATATTCAGGAGCTAAACGATAGTCAACGGAGACTAAAATAGTTTTTGTCTCTTTTGCCAGCTTCCTGCAATATCCATCAAAGATGTCTATTGAGCCCCATATAAAACCTCCGCCGTGATAATATAGGAGCACTGGTAAGTCTTTTCTTTTATTCGGCGGTACGTTACAATACAGGCGAATATGAATCCTGGACGTATCTGATGTTAAATAGAGGTCCATATTCTGTTTTATTCCCGGTTTCATGATTTCCAGAAGATTCTTCTTTTTATCAAACACTGAATCAGGATTTACAGCGTACATTGCAGCGTGTTTTAATATCAGGTTACACCTGGGAGATAATTCTGTTCCCGGCTCTGGTGTATCGCACGTGTTCTTTATCTCACCAGGGTTATAACCAGTGAGAACGCACATTATTTCGGTGCATGACTGAAGAAAAAACAATGGCAGTACGGCTGAGAACAATATTAAATACCTGTGTTGCATCTCAAAAACTTAAAGTATCAATACAAATTACAAAATCTGTCTTTCCTTGTCAAGAATCAGACAGTTTTATTTTACTGTTATCCCGATAAATTTTCCCACCTGGCAAATTATTAACTCCCGGTCCTATTTTTACACCATGTTTTAATATTTTTGCATAAATAACAGATCATGCGAATAGATATAATTACCGTTCTCCCGGAGCTGCTTGAAAGTCCACTAAGCTACTCTATTGTGAAAAGGGCAAAAGAAAGGGAGCTGGTTGAAATACATGTTGTCAACCTGAGGGATTTTGCAAGTGATAAATATAAATCGGTTGACGATTATCCTTTCGGGGGAGGTGCGGGTATGGTAATGACCATTGAACCCATTTACAGGGCAATAGAAAATCTCAAATCCAAAAGAGCATATGATGAAGTGATATATACCTGCCCTGATGGAAGCTTATTTGACCAGAGAATGGCAAACGAATTATCACTCAAGAAAAATATAATTATTCTTGCCGGACATTATAAGGGTATTGACCAGCGTATAAGGGATCATCTCGTAACCAGGGAGATATCAATAGGTGATTTTGTTCTTTCCGGAGGCGAGCTGCCTGCCGCTATGATTACAGACGCTATCGTCAGGCTTATCCCGGGGGTAATATCAGATGAGCAGTCTGCTTTATATGACTCATTCCAGGATAACCTCCTGGCACCACCTGTTTATACCAGACCGGCTGACTTTAAGGGATGGAAGGTCCCCGATATTCTGCTTTCAGGAAATACAGCCATGATTGAAAAATGGCGTCATGAAAAATCAATAGATCGGACCAAAAAGCTGAGACCTGACCTGCTGGATGAAGATTAGAATATTGTAACTGATCTTTAGGAAAATTGACAAGCTTTTAGTATGATTGTATACAAATTATTCAAAAATTAAGTAACTTAATATGAATTACATGAATTCACAGGATTATATTAATAAAGAAGACAAGTACGGAGCTCATAACTATCACCCTTTACCAGTGGTGCTTGAACGTGGCGAAGGACCGTTTGTATGGGATGTTGAGGGGAACAAATATTACGATTTCCTTTCTGCCTACTCAGCCATTAACCAGGGACATTGTCACCCTGAGATAATTAAGGCTCTGACAGAACAGGCTAGTAAATTGACGCTCACCTCGAGGGCTTTCTATAACAATGTATTGGGTGAATATGAAGAATATATAACCAGGTATTTTGGCTACGATAAGGTACTTCCCATGAACACAGGAGCTGAAGCAGATGAAACTGCGCTGAAGCTATGCCGTAAATGGGCTTACAAGAAAAAGGGTATTGAAGATAACAGGGCAAAAATAATAGTATGTGAAAATAACTTCCACGGACGCACCATAACTATTGTGTCCATGTCAACAGATCCTGATGCTAGGAAAGATTACGGTCCCTTTACACCGGGCTTCATAACCATACCATATAATGACCTGAACGCCCTGGAAAAAGAACTGGAAGATCCTGATGTAGCAGGTTTCCTGGTTGAACCTATACAGGGGGAAGCCGGTGTATATGTGCCGGATGAAGGGTATATAAAGAAGGCATATGAGCTATGTAAGTCAAAGAATGTACTGTTTATTGCGGATGAAGTACAAACAGGTATAGCACGGACTGGTAAATTACTTGCATGCGATCATGAAGGAGTAAGGCCGGATATATTGATCCTGGGAAAAGCTTTATCAGGAGGTGTATACCCTGTGTCTGCAGTGCTTGCCGATGATGATATTATGCTGGTTATTAAACCCGGGGAACATGGATCTACATTTGGAGGTAACCCCATAGCAGGAAAGGTGGCTGTAGCAGCTCTTGAGGTAGTAAAAAAAGAAAGGCTTGCTGAAAGAGCGGAAAACCTGGGCAAAATATTCAGGGATGAATTCAGGAATATTAAATCCGATATGATTGAGCTGGTAAGGGGAAAAGGATTACTTAATGCTGTAGTAATAAAACCCAAGGGAAATAAAACGGCATGGGATGTTTGTGTTGCCATGAAGGAAAATGGGGTAATAGCCAAACCGACTCACGGACATATTATCAGATTCGCTCCTCCCCTAATTATATCAGAAGAACAGCTAAGGGAAGCCATGAATATTATAAAAGAGACGTTCAAACAGTTTGAATAAGTAGCCACGATATAAGCACTAACAAAATAAACCCGGATGAATACATGATAAAAAGCATCCGGGTTTTATGATTATAGAAAGAGTGCTATTTTTGCCGGATAAAAATAAAGTGTATGAGATTTAATATTATAAACATAGTATTTACATCACTCATTCTCCTGTACGCTTGCCAGGGAAGTATGATTGATGAGCCAGATATTACTATTCCGGAATTAGAGCAACATATTGATTATCTTGCCTCTGACGAACTTAAAGGCAGACTGCCAGGAACTAAGGGCGATCTAAAAAGTGCTGAGTACATCAGGAACGAAATGAAATCATGGGGACTGGTGCCTGCCGCAGAGGATGGACTTCAAACCTTTGAAATAACTGCCAGCCTCGAGGCTGGTGAAAATAACAAGCTGTCAATAGACAACAAGGCAGTATCCCGCGACCAGTTCATGCCTTTTGCTTTCAGTGAAAGCACCGGTCATACAGGTAAAGCAGTATTTGCAGGATATGGATTTAGTATTAATTCTGATACACTGAACTGGAACGACTATGAGAATATCGATGTGAAAGGTAAATGGGTGTTGATACTGAGGGCCGACCCGGAAATTGATAATGCTGCCAGCGGTTTCGCTCAGTATAGTAGTGACAGGGATAAGGTAATGATAGCAAAGGACAAAGGGGCTGGAGGAGTACTCCTGGTATCGGGAGAAAAATTTGATCCGAAGGATGAATTCGAAGCACTTGCAAAAGGAGAATATTCAACCGGTATACCTGTTTTCAGGATCAAAAGAGATTTAGCCAATCATATCCTGGAAGAAAGCAACTTAACAGTATCCAAGCTGGAAGATGAGCTTAATAATACATATGCACCACTCAGCTTTACCACAGAATGTACCGTTGAAGGTATATCTGAACTTATTGAACAAAGAGTAAGGACATATAATATCCTTATGACTCTTCCCGGGAATGATACAATTCTTAAAAATGAATATGTTGTTATCGGTGGACATTATGACCATCTGGGAATGGGTGGTCCGGGGTCATCAAGCAGGGCCATTGATACTATAGCTGTTCACCATGGTGCTGATGATAATGCATCCGGCATAGCCTCCATGCTTGAGATTGCGGAAAAGTATGCAGCTGAAAACAATAATGCCAGGTCTGTATTATTTGCTGCATTCGGAGCTGAGGAAATGGGCCTTCTGGGATCCAAGTACCTTGTTGACCATCTACCGGTTGATGTTAACAGCATAAATGCCATGATTAACCTTGATATGGTAGGCAGACTAAAGGAAACTAAATTATTACAGATTGGTGGAATTGGTACGGCAAAGGAATTCAGAGATATTATATCACAGAATATTGACACCGCTCTATTTAAAACCTCGCTATCAGAAGAAGGATACGGTCCTTCCGACCACAGTTCATTCTATGGTAAGGATGTGCCCGTTTTGTTCTTCTCAACGGGTGCACATCTCGATTATCATACACCATATGATACTCCAGATAAGATTAATTACACCGGGCTTGTTGATATATCTGAGCTGGTGTATAGCATCAGTGCTGAACTGGCGGGAAGAAATGAAAAGTTAACCTTCATGGAAGCAGGGCCTAAGACACAAACTAACAGGAGTATGAGACGAGGTGGTGTTACTCTGGGGATAATGCCTGATTTTGCCGGTAACGTAAAAAATGGGCTTAGGGCTGATTTTGTTACACCGGGACGTCCTGCTGCGCTGGGTGGAATGAAGAAGGGAGATATTATTACGGCTATTAATGGAAAAGCCATCAACAATATACAGGATTATATGTACAGGCTGTCTGAACTGGAGCATGGCCAGACCATACAGGTCGAAATTTTAAGAGATGAGAAAAAAGAATTATTGTTAATAGCATTATAAAATAGAAAAATATGAAATCAACACTATACTGGATCCTGGCTGTAATCATAACACTTGCAGCAGCCTATTATCAGCGAAAAACAGGCCCTACTTATCCCAAGCAACTTGATATTACAGCTAACGGGGTAGAATACAACCTTAAACTAATCCGTAGTATAGAGCTGTCAGACAGGCACTATGTAAAGCTGGCCATCCAGGACTCCACCGTTGAAGCCAGGCTATTCTACAAACGTTTCCAGGTTAATGAACCATACGATACTGTAGATTTTAAGTATGAGGAACATCCTCTGGATTCTTTTATAATGAACAGAATATTCAACATAAAAGAGGAAAAAGGATTTTTTGCTGATGTACCCGCACAACCGCCGGCAGGTAAAATTGAGTATTATATTGAAATAACTGACGGTAACGGAAGCAATACTTATTTTAAAATTGAGCCAATCGTAATACGGTTCAAAGGATCAGTTCCATCAAAAATTCTTACTCCTCACATACTAATAATGTTCATCGCCATGTTGCTTTCAACACTGACCGGACTTATGGCTATTGGAAAGCATAAATCCTATCGTAAGTGGGGCATCTGGACCTTCATCTTACTTATTATAGGAGGTATGATCCTGGGCCCCCTTGTTCAGTACCATGCATTCGGTGAAGCATGGACAGGGATACCTGTGGGATGGGACCTTACCGATAATAAGACACTTATTGCAGTGATATTCTGGACAATAGCTGTTTTTGGCAACAGGAAAAAGAAACGACCGGGACTCACCATCCTGGCATCTGTTATCCTTCTTCTGGTATATTCAATACCGCATAGTTTATTCGGGTCTGAGCTCGACTATGAAAGTGGTGAAATAATCCAGGGAATTATTATGCCATTTTTTCAATAAGCAATCCCTGATTTTTTCATATCTTCATGCAGCACTGACAATATTGTTTCGTCATTGTAATGAAAACAATATAAGTGGGTGCAGCAATACATATTGAAGAATCAAGCCAATTGCATATGAGAAATGTAGAGGCGGCATTCCGCAACATACACCAGGACCTCATCGACGGATGTAAAAACGGCGATCAGAAAGCACAGTTTCAGATTTATAAACTGTATTATAAGGCAATGTTCAATACAAGTCTGAGAATTGTGAGCGACACTATGGAAGCTGAAGATATCATGCAGGAAGCATTCCTGTCAGCCTTTGAAAAGATTGAAACTTATTCGGGCACAGTGAGCTTCGGAGCATGGTTAAAGAAAATTGTGATAAACCGCTCTCTTGATGCGGTTAGCAAGAAGAAAGCGATCTTTGAAGATATTGATACACATTTTGAATTGCAGGATGAGACGACTGAAAAAGCTGACGAGATCCATGATCTTCATGAAAAAATGAACGAGGTGAAATCAGCAATAAATAATCTTCCGGACGGATACCGGATAATATTGTCGCTCTACCTGCTGGAAGGATACGACCATGATGAGATTGCTGATATAATGAGTATCTCAAGCAGCACATCAAGATCGCAACTATCAAGAGCTAAACAAAAATTATTAAACGAACTAGGTAACGGTAAAGGAAAAGAAAAGTAATCAGGTAAATATGTCAGGTATGAAAGATCTAGAAAAATTAATCAGGGAAAACGCCGGTTTCTTCAGTGAGGAAGAGCCTTTTGATGGCCACTTTGAAAGATTCCAGGCAAAGCTTGAAGCAAGGCAGTTTGTTGCACCTAAACGTGTAAGCATTATGCCTCACCTTCTTAAAGCTGCTGCTGTGGCTATACTCGTCACCCTGTCCTCATTATGGACATGGGAACATGTATTCAGCCCCGATGCTAAAAGAATGACTTTAAGTGAAGTATCACCTGAATATCGTGAGGTGGAACAATACTATGTAAAACAGGTTAGTCTGATAGAAGATGAAATAGGTGGCATCTGGCTCAATGGCCAGCCTGAAGATAATGATATGCTACTGAAGGAGCTTGAAGAAATGGATAAGTCTTATGTGGAACTTCAAAAAGATCTCAAGGCTAATCCAAACGACGAAAGAGTAATAAATGCAATGGTGGATCATTACCAGAAAAAAGTGGAAGTAATGAACTATATCCTTTCACAGCTGAAAGAGATACAGAATAATAATAATGAAAACCAAATAAACAACGAAAATTATGAAACGGTCAGGTTGTAAATCAGTAATCAGGTTGTTGTTTATTCAGGTAGTTCTAATCCTTACATTATCAGCCTATGCAGTTGATCTGGATAAGCAATTCAAAAAAGAATTTGATGCGCGTGGAATTGAACTTCTGAAAATCAGTAACCGCTATGGAGATGTGGAAATTGTAAGTTCTGACAATAATAAAATACTTATTGTCGTGGATGTACAATTATCTCATCCAAATGAATCTAAAGCTGAAAAACTTTTGTCTATGATAAATGTTGAATTCAGCGAAAATGATAACACCGCAGAAGCCAGGACCGTAATTGACAGACAGTTCAGCATGGAAAACAGAGGATCACAAAGGGGATTTTCAATTAACTACCGAATTGAAATGCCCGAAGATATGGACCTCGACCTAGCAAACCGATATGGTGATTTCACCGCCGGTCAACTGTCAGGACATGTCGATATAAGGGTGAAGTACGGTTCACTCTTTATCAAAAACCTTACAAGGGGTAATGAGGAACCCCTGAACAGGATAACCGGAGAATACCTCCGTGTGGGAGATATCGGGGAGGCAGGATGGCTCGAACTGAACATTAGATATGTCGGTAAGTTTAGTATATTAAATGCCCAGGCCCTCCTGATTGATTCACGTTATTCAACCAATAATACAATTGATAATGTAAGTTCAGTTGTTATTGACAGTAAGTATGACAAGTTTGAGATCCATAATCTGAATAATATTGTGGCTGAGTCAGCTTATACATCTTACAAAATAGGTAGTCTTTCCAAAAAACTGGATATTGAATCCAGGTATGGGTCAGTTGATGTAAATAATGTTGAAGCTGGATTTGAGAAAATCCGCACAGATACAGGCTATGGTAACGTCAGGATAAGTTTTGACGAATCGGCATCATACAAGCTAGAAGCAGAAACAAGATATGGCGGATTTTCATTCAATGAAAAAAATGCTGATATCACTCACAGGATACAGGAATCCAATTCATTGCATCTAGAAGCGGTAGTAGGTGATGTCAACACGAAATCAGAAGTGAATATAAAAGCTAATTACGGATCCGTAAAATTGTATTAGCAACAAAAAACTAAACTAAAGTCAAAAGGCGAAAGAAGAAATTCTCTCGCCTTTTTTCTTTAATCAATATTTCATGAAGGATGAATTAGTTTTTACATGAAATGTTATTTATATCTTTGGATCTGAAAAACTATAACCATGAAAAAAATCTTAATTAAATCACTCTATCTTTCCCTGATAGGTATGTTACTCTTTTCATGCATTAACAATGCCGGGGTAGAGAATGAGAACAGCATTATTAAAAAGGACTGGGCTCTTGTTATACACGGGGGAGCCGGTGTAATAACACGCGATCTTATGACGGCCGAACAGGACAGTGCCTATCGTATTGTACTGAACGAAGCACTGGAAACCGGGAAACAAATACTGTCAGAGGGAGGTACTGCTATTGAAGCAGTGGAGAAAACAATTCATGTGATGGAAAATTCGCCTCTTTTCAATGCCGGGAAAGGCGCAGTGTTCACACATAACGGCACCAACGAGATGGATGCAGCAATAATGGATGGCTCTGATCTGAATGCCGGGTCTGTTGCGGGTATCACCGATATCAGGAACCCAATAAGTGCTGCACGGGCTGTGATGGAAAAATCCGTTCACGTGATGTTATCGGGCACAGGAGCCTCAGAATTTGCTGTTGAGCAGGGACTGGAACAGGTTGATCCTTCATATTTTTATACCGAACGTCGTTACAGTCAGCTTACTGAAGCCATAAACAAAGAAAAGAACGGTACGGTTGGCTGTTGCGCTCTGGATAAAAACGGGAATCTAGCTGCCGGCACATCTACCGGTGGAATGACAAATAAAAGATTTAACCGTATTGGTGATGCCCCGATAATAGGTGCAGGAACTTATGCCAATAACTCAAGCTGCGCAGTCTCAGCAACAGGACACGGTGAATATTTCATCCGCTGGACGGTGGCTCACGACATCTCAGCCCTTATGGAATACAGCAATTTGAGTCTCAACGAAGCTGCTGACCTGGTGATCAATGATAAGCTGGTAAAAGCAGGTGGTACGGGTGGTATAATTTCTGTTGATAAATACGGTAATATAGCCATGCCTTTTAATACAGAAGGTATGTTCAGGGGTAAGGTTGATTCAGAGGGCAAACAGGCAGTATATATCTACAGGGATGAATAGGTGAGTTTATACATCCAGTTCGACAATAGTAACTCCTGAACCTCCTGCATCAAGATGTTCATCGTGATAATCTTTTACAAGATCGACGGTTGCCAGATACTCCCGTATAACATGTCTTAATATACCATCACCCTTGCCGTGCAGTATCCTTAAAGTGCGATATTGTACCATTATTCCTTCATCAATGAATTCGCGTACAGCGTTCAGTGCCTCTTCAGCCCTCATTCCCCTGACATCCTTATCAGGTTTGAACCTGTTCCGGCGCCTGGTAATATCCCAGTTAAGATCTGCTGAGGAAGAAGGTTTAACACCCGCTGCAGCTATTTCCTTATCTGATGCCCTGCGCACAATTGAATAATCCACACTGGTTCTTATGTTACCAAATGCAATGGAAACCTTCTTCTTATCAGTAGATATCACCTCTCCCACCCTGTTACTGCCTTCCATAACGACCTTGTCTCCTTTTCTCAGCGGGCCTTTCATCACCTTTTGTTCGGTTTCCGGCCTTATCTCTTTACTTGCTGTTTTGGCAGGAAAGCCTGCCTTGATCTCCTTATCCTTGAGTCTTTTTCTCTTATTAGCAATCCTGTTATCTTCTGTATCAGCAGCCTTTTCAATACCCTCTTTCAGCTTTTCCAGCCTCATCCTGGATACCTTCGTCCTTTCCTTTTCAGCCTGTGCTTCCCTGATCTCCTTAATGGTCTTTTCTACTGTCCTGTTAGCTTCAGCCAGTAATAATTCAGCCTCTTCCCTGGCTCTTTTTATTATTTCTTTCCGTTCAGATTTAAGGTCTGATATTTCCTTTTCATAACTGATGATAAGGTCTTCAAGTTTCTTACTCTCTATCCTGATGCCCTGTCTTTTCCTTTCCCAGTATCTCTTATCCCTCAATACATCCTTAAGATGTTTATCGAAATTGATATGCTCTTCCCCGACCTTCTGAGATGCTTCCTGTAGTATATCCTCGGGCAATCCTATCCGTCGTGCAATCTCGAATGCAAATGAACTGCCGGGTTTTCCTATGTCCAGCCTGAACAATGGTTCCATAAGGTGATTGTCAAACATCATTGCCCCGTTGACTATTCCATCTTCTGCTGAAGCAAAATGTTTCAGATTCGTATAATGAGTGGTAATAATACCGTGAACTCTTTTCCTGTTCAACTCAGCAAGTATTGCTTCTGCAATGGAACCACCCAGCATTGGCTCCGTTCCTGTACCGAATTCATCTATAAGAACGAGGGTTTCCTCATCTGCATGACGCAGAAAATATTTCATATTCAACAGGTGGGAACTGTAGGTGCTGAGATCATTTTCTATACTCTGTTCATCGCCTATATTGATAAATAGTTTCGGGAATATTCCGAATTCAGATCCTTGCTTAACGGGTACTGTCAATCCACACTGCATCATATACTGAAGCAACCCCACTGTGGTTAGGCAAACCGATTTACCTCCTGCATTTGGACCCGAGATTAATAATATTCTTGCTTGTTCATCAAGCTCGATATCCAAGGGTACCACTTTCCTTCCAGGCATTTCTTCAAAAGCAAGAAAGAGAAGTGGATGAATGGCTTCTGACCATTTTATTACAGGCTTGTTGTTTAAAACCGGCTTAACCGAACCCAGTCTCCGGCCGAGCAGGGCTTTTGACCTTATGAGGTCTATCTCTCCCATAATATCATAAGATATGAGCAAATCATCAATATAAGGCCTTAACCGGTCAGCAAAGTCAATAAGGATTTTAATAATCTCCCTCTTTTCGGCATATTCAAGCTCTATAATCTGGTTGTTAAGGTTTACTATCTCAGATGGTTCGATATATACAGTTTTTCCACTAGCCGACTGGTCATGAACAAGTCCTTTTAACCTGTTCTTATCATATACATTAACGGGTATCACACCCCTGCCGTTCCTTATGGCGACCGTTGTGCCTTTTTCAACAATCCCCTCATTCTGTGCCTGCCTGAGTATCGATTGCATGCGTTTTGATACCATCGATCCGGCCTTTTTCAATTCAGCCCTTATGTTGGAGAGCCCAGAAGAAGCATTGTCTTTTATGCCTCCTTCTTTTGACATTATCGTGTTAATCAAATCACTCACAAACGGGTAGGCTTTTATCCCCCTGCTTAATATGTGAAGTTCCGGATATGCTTCTGAATGTTCCTCGTTACTGAAGAAATTATATATGTTTTTTAGTGTCGTAAGTGATCTTTTAAGATCGAATACCTCACTTATATCCGGGCAGGAACCTTCAAGCATCATTTTCTCTAGTCCTTTGCGCAGGTCATAGTAATGGTCCAGTGGAAATTCCTGATCCTGCTCCAGTATCTTCTGGAATTCCTCAGTCTGCCTGATCTTTTGAGCAATTATCTCCGAATCGGCACTAAAGGAGATAGAATCAGCCTTCTCCCGTCCCTGTTGTGAAAGACATAAATCATATATCTTCTTCCTGATACGGTCAAAGCCAACCTTATGCTCGAACTCCTCGGGGTAAACCATTCCTGTCAATTAATCTTTAAATGAGACAAATGTAAAGTTAATAAATGTTAAATCATACCATAGTAAGGACTCAGGATATTTAAATTACTAAATTTGATAACAACTCAAAACTAAACTCTTAAATCAATAAAAATGAAGCTAAAGTATTTATTGTTAACATCATTATTACTATTTATTCTTCCCGGTGATATTTTTTGCCAGGACGAACCAGTTGATCTGACCATGGTATACAAGATCAAGCAGGAGGGATTTAAAAATTCTGATATTGAAGAATTGTCCTTCTGGATGACTGATTTTGTTGGCCCGCGACTGACTGCCTCCAAAGGCAAAAAAAGAGCAAATGAATGGGCAAGCGCCAGGATGACAGAATATGGCCTTGATAATGTGAGGATTGAGGTGGCAAGGTCTTTTGATCGTGGTGGTTGGGAGAATCAGCTTACCTACCTGGCAATGACAGCCCCCTATTATGCTACTTTCACAGCTAATCCCAAAGCATGGACAGGAAGTACAAGAGGTCTTATTAAAGGAAACCCTGTTTTGTTGGATATTAGCGACGAGAGTGATTTTGAAAATTATAAGGGAAAGCTCAAGGGAAAAATTGTAATAATGCCATCCTCCTCCAGCTATGAAGTAAGTTTCGAGCCACTTGCCGAGAGGTATACCGAAGAAGAGCTTGAGAATATTGAGCAAGCTAATTATGCAGGAAGAAGAGGTCGCAGGGGTGATTTTAATTTTGAAGAATACAGGAGAAGGATGATGGTTCAGAGGCAGGCAGCTGACTTCCTCAGGGATGAAGGTGTTGCTGCTATACTGAGTGCCAGCGGTGAGTTTAATGTACCACGTTCCAGTGGAGCAAGTTACACTTCAGGTGAAGAACAACCGGTAGCAGAATTATACCTGCCGGTTGAAGCACATGGGCGTATCTTAAGATTAATGGAACATGATGTCAGTGTTGAACTTGAACTCGAAGTTAAAAACAGTTTCTATGACAGTCCCGATGTAACAAATGTTATAGGAGAAATACCGGGTACTGATCCGGAACTGAAAGATGAAATAGTACTTATAGGCGGTCACTATGACTCATGGCACGGTGGAACAGGTGCGGCAGATAATGCCTCAGGATGTATAGTTATGATGGAAGCCATGAGAATACTCAAGTCGCTTGATATCAAGCCCAGGAGAACTATAAGAATAGCCCTGTGGGGTGGCGAAGAGCAAGGATTACACGGTTCCAGAGGTTATGTTGAAAAATATATAAGGGACAGGGAAGGTAATGTTCTCGACGGTTTTAACAATTTTGCCGCCTATTTTAACATGGATAACGGCACAGGTAAGTTCAGGGGTATATATGTCCAGGAAAATGATATGGTACTACCGATATTTGAAGCCTGGTTCAAACCATTTGAAGACATGGGATGTTCTACAGTGACACTCAGGAATACAAGCGGCACCGATCATTTATCGTTCGATGCACTAGGACTGCCTGCATTTCAGTTCATCCAGGATGAGATAGAATATGGCCGTGGATACCATACGATAATGGACACCTACGAGAGGCTGGTTATGGAAGATCTCAAACATAACGCTGTGGTTGTGGCATCACTTGCCTATCATGCAGCGATGCGTAACGATGTGTTGCCCCGGAAGCCACAGATTGAAAGCCTCAGCAATCAGGAACGCCGCCGTTTTTAATCCATTTTTTCTTAGCTAAAAAACTTAATGCAATGAAAATAAAGATTGTTACATGCTTAATTCTGGCAGTGCTTGCCACAGTGGCCACAGGACAGCAGAAAGGATATTACAGGTCACCTGCCATAAACGGAGATATGGTCGTCTTCACCGCTGAAGGGGATTTATGGAATTATGACCTGGTATCAGGGAAGACAAAGCGCCTGACAACTCATCATGGAGTGGAATCACAGGCAAGCTTTTCCAGACAGGGTGATTTTATAGCCTTCATCGGATCATATGAAGGGCCACAAGAGGTTTATATTATTCCGACGAACGGGGGTAAACCCAAAAGACTGACATGGGAAGAGAACAGTCCGAATATAAGCCAGTGGACAAAGGATGGGAAGATATTGTATTCAACAAATTATTATTCCACCCTGCCATGTGCACAACTGCTCAGGCTTGACCCTGAAACATGTGTGTCAAATATTATACCACTTGCCCAGGCCGACCAGGGAACATATACTGATGAAGATGAACTCGTGTTTACCAGACTCAGAAAACAGTCCAGTCATACTAAGAGATATATGGGTGGGACTGCACAATCAATCTGGAAATTTGACGGTAAAAGCGAAGCAATGCACCTTACAGGAGATTATGAAGGAACAAGCAAAGATCCAATGTATTATAATGGCAGAATTTATTTCCTTTCCGACAGGGATGGCACAATGAATATATGGTCGATGAATACTTCTGGTGAAGACCTTAAGCAGCATACCTTTTCATCAGGCCTGGACCTTTACGAGGCAGATATGGATAAAGGCCGTATAGTATGCCAGAAAGGTGCAGACATATTATTGTACGATATTAATACAGGTAAAGAGGAAATTCTTGATATAGAATTATTCTCGGATTTCGACCAGAAGAATATACAGTGGATAACAGATCCTGACTCCAGAATCACTTCTTTAAACATCTCGCATGATGGTGAAGATGTTGTCATTAGTGCACGTGGAAGGGTTTTCAATTTTCCTGTTAACGGGAAAAGATGGTCTGAGATAACAAGGAAATACGGTGTCAGGTTCAATGATGCATCTTTTTCTTCTGACAGTGATAATATACTTATGCTCTCAGACGAATCAGGTGAGTTTGAGATCTGGCAGGCCGGACATCTTGGCCTGGATAAGCCGGAACAGGTGACCAAAGGCTCAAAAAACCTTATAACTGGCTATTCAGTGTCACCGGATCAAAAATATATCGCTTACGCTGAAAAGGACAACCGTCTTTTGTTATTTGACAAAGAAAGTGGTAAATCATCCTTAATAGATAAAAATGACTTTTCCGGTTTCAGGGAACCTTTATCCTGGTCGCATGACAGTAAATGGATTGCCTATGTGAACAGTGCCGATAACAGGAATATGGTTATCAAACTTTACAGTATTGAGAGTAAAAAATCATATGTTGTCAGTACAGACCGACTCGACAGTTATAACCCCCGTTTCAATCCTGATGGTGATTGGTTATATTTTATATCTGACAGAACTTTTAATAATTCTGTCGGAAGCCCCTGGGGCAGCAGGCAACCGGAACCCTATTTCGAAAGAACAGCAAAAATATATGCACTTGCTCTTGATAAAAAAGCTGAATTTCCTTTTATGGAAGCTACAGAGTTAATGCCAGAGAAGAAAGAGAAAGAGAAAGAGAAAGAGAAAGAACAGGAGAATGCAGTTAATATTGATTTTGATGGACTGGATGGAAGACTCTATGAATTACCCGTAGGAGCTGCAGATTATCGTGGTTTATATGTAACTGAAACCCACCTTGTATGGATGCAGAGCTCAGCGGGATCAAGGGGTGGCAGTGTTCAGTCTCTTAAGATAGGCAATGACCCTGATAATAAGCCCAAAACACTTGCAAACGGCATAAATAACTTTTCTGTCTCCGGTGATGGCAAGAAAATCCTGATGAGGAACAGGAGTGGTATATTCGTCATGGAAACCTCAGCCTCCAAACTGGACACATCAAAACATAAGCTGGAAATAAAGAACTGGGCATTTAATATTGACCCTGTCGAGGACTGGAAGCAGATGTTCAAGGATGCATGGAGAATGGAGAGGGATTATTTCTACGACCCTGAGATGCATGGACTCGACTGGGATGCCGTATATGAAAAATACAGTGCTTTATTGCCAAGGGTAACCGACAGATATGAACTTGACGACCTGATGGCCCAGATGATATCCGAATTATCAACACTGCATATGTTTGTCAGAGGTGGAGATAAACGTACTCCACCTGAAAATATTTCTATGGGATATCTTGGCGCCCTCCTTCACAAAGATACTTCTGGTGCTTTTATTATTGACCATATATATAAGAGTGACCCTGATTATCCTGATGAGCAATCACCTCTTGCGATGCCATGGCTCGATATTAAAGAAGGAGATGCAATAATCAATATCGATGGTATTGATGTAAAAAGCTATCCATCAACAAATAAACTACTTGCCAATAAAGCAGGTATGCAGGTCAGGATCAAATTCAGGAAGCCAGACGGAATAACTTACGAAGAAATAATCAAACCTGTAAGCTCACGTAATTTCAGTAATTTGAGGTATAATGAATGGGAATATACACGCAATAAGCAAGTAGAAAAAAACAGTGATAACAGGATTGGTTATGTCCACCTGAGAGCCATGGGTGGCAATAATTATACCGAATGGATTAAAGGCTTTTATCCAAACTACCGCAAAGAAGGTTTGATAATTGATGTCAGAAATAACCGCGGGGGAAATATCGATAGCTGGGTACTTGAAAAATTGCTCAGAAAAGCATGGTTCTACTGGGCACCGAGGGCGGGAAAACCTTACTGGAACATGCAGTATGCCTTCAGAGGCCACATGGTGGTCCTGATTAATGAAAATACTGCTTCAGATGGTGAGGCCTTTGCTGAAGGTTTCAGGAGGCTTGGCATGGGTAAATTAATCGGAACCAGGACCTGGGGTGGAGAAATTTGGTTATCTCAACGCAACAGATTGGTAGACAACGGTATAGCCACAGCAGCTGAGAACGGCGTATATTCGCCTGAAGGAGAATGGTTGATTGAAGGATATGGAGTAGTGCCGGATATACTTGTTGATAACCTGCCATATGAAACATACAGGGACAGGGATGCTCAACTGGAGGCTGCTATTGAACATCTGATGGATCTGATGGAAAAAGAGCCGGTTAAAATTCCTGCCATCCCGGAAAGACCGGACAAATCATTTGAATATAAGTAATACTACCTTCATACCTGTACACCTATCAAAACCGGGAACATAAAGGTCCCGGTTTTGTTATAGTAATAAATTTTTACCTGAAATGAATATACCCGACAAGATCAAAGGATATGGGTTTGCCTTCCTGGCAACAGTCTCAATGGCAAATGTGTATGTCTTTAGCAAGGCTGCATTGAATGAGCTAAGCCTGTACCAGTTTGGATTATACTGGTTCGGATTGGCTATTGTCTGGAATATTCTATACGCCATACCAACAGGTAACTGGAAAATTATCAAAAGACTGGGTAAGAAAGAATACCGCATACTTTTCGTGCTTGGAATTATAGAGTTATTCGGTACCATTCTTTTCTTTATGTCAATTGAGAAAGCCGATGATCCTGCTATTATGTCTTTCCTCCAGAACATGGTCCCCCTGTTTGTAATATTAATGGGCGTTTCTTTACTGGGTGAACGGTTTACCGTTTTACAGTTCTCCGGCATGCTTATTACACTTTCAGGGGCTGTAGTAACCAGTTTTACCGGTGATATAGCGGATAAGGGATTTTTTGTACCGGGTACAGGCTTAATGCTGGCTTCAACTGTTTTCCAGGCTACCACCATGATCATTTCAAAAAAATATATCAAGAAACTGGATCCTGGCTTGCTTGCTATAAACAGGTCGGTCTATCTATTTCTCACTGCCTTTGTACTGATGTTATCCAACGGAGAGTCCTTTATTATTTCTGGTCAAGCCCTGTTTAATGTTAGTCTCGGATCACTTTTAGGTCCTTTCCTCACAGCCTTTTCAATGTATTCGGCTCTGCGATTCATCCAGGCATCAAAATCATCCATAATACAAAGCTCAAAAGGTATTTTCGTAACCATTGGCGCATGGATGTATTTCAGAACCATACCGGAAAGCTTCCAGGTTATTGGGGGAATAATAACAATAATAGGCGTAATTATCCTAATTAGTGCAAGGGACCACCAGGGAATAAAATCCAAAGGATGAGACTCCTTGCTTGTCTAAAACTTCAATATCTCACCTCCCCAATCTGAACAATATTTCATAACTTTAATATCCATAAAGACAGGTTTACCAATAGCCAGCATATTACTTTTTATTGAAAAAAGAATAAAAAATGAAGAAACTAATTCTTATTTATTCCATCATCCTGTTTACAGCAGTACAGATTGCTGCTCAGGAATATTACACTGACAAAACTTCTGACAAATGCACTTATCCCTCAGGATGCACCGTAATTACGTTATCGAAGGGAGATAGTGTATTTTTTGGTGGAAATGACGACTATATCGAAACAGACTCGTATTATTGGGTGCAACCTGGTGATTCATCAAGATATGGAGTAATATGGATCGGGACACCGGATAATCCACAGCAGGGGGTAAACGAGAAATTTGTGGCCTATGATTCGAATGGACTGCCCAGAGTGGATGTCAATCCTCACACTGAGAGAATCCCTGTTCCCGGGGAATACCATAATTACCTCATGCAGATAATGCACGAATGCTCAACGGTTGAGGAAGTTGTAGCCTGGGTTCAGGCTCACCAGCGTCATCCGTATATGCATGACCAGCTTCATTTTGCAGATGCAACAGGCGATGCAGTGATAATCAGTGCCGGTGAAGACGGTGAGATGGTATTTACCAGGAAAGCCCCCGGTGACGGATTCCTTGTTTCCACTAATTTCAATGTAGCTAATCCTTCAAATGGTTATGGTTATCCCTGCTGGCGATATGACCGGGCCCGGGAACTAATGGAGCAGCTTATTGACAGTAAGGAACCCCTTACCTTACTGGACGTTACAAATGTTATGGATGCGGTCCATGTAGAGGAAGGTACCAGCTGGACACTGGAAACCATGGTAGCTGACCTGGTTAATGGACTGGTTTACATTTATTATTTCTACCAGTACGACCACCCTGTGGTGCTGAATGTTAAAAACGAATTATCTAATCCGCGTGAACCCGGTCCACTGAGCCAGCTTTTCCCACATGACGTGCAAGAGGAAGCTGCAAAGCGATATAACAAGGCTTCGGCTAATCTTAAAATTAACAAAATAGTTGGCATAGCATGGCCGGCACTCGTCCTGGTCAGCCTGATTTTATTTTTCACAATCCGACTTTTGGACAAAAAAGGACTGGGCTTCTGGGTGACAGCCACGTTGTTTCTGGGCCCGGTTGCATTAATTGTCAGATATCTCACTATTGAGAAACCCAGAATCACTTATATCCGGACTGCCATAATTGAAACCCTCGGCAATCTTATACCCCTGACCATATCATACACCATTGCACTGATAATACTGGTAACAAGCATGTTATCCGGAAACCTTACCTGGCAACTGCAAATTATAATTATATTCGGCCTGCCGTTAGTTTTCGGACTACTGTTCCATATAACATTCCTGACTGCTGCGAGCAAAAGTAATTTTGGCAGTTTACTGCTGCGGCGTATCCCCCAGGTACTGATAACAACCTTCATGGGCCTGGGAGGAATGGTGCTCATAGCTTTACCATTGGTGAATATAAGTCTTAACATGTCACTTCTAATGCCACTTTCTCCCTTCCCTATACTGACCTGGTGGGCTATTGTCGTTCTTGGTGCCCTGGCGGGAGGTTTATTGATTTTCATTTTTGAACTCTGGGAGGTTAAAAGAAGTTACCGGTCATGGTCAGTTCTAGCAGGCATTGAGGGAGAATTACTTATCCCTGCATTTAAGAGAATATGGTGGTGGATCCTTATCAGTATCTTAGTTCTTTTTGCCGGACTAATTACCGGAGCTATACTTGCAAGATAACTTACAAAAGGTTTATGGAAAATAATATCGTGATACTAACGGTGAGAATATTAGCTGTTTCTTTTCTGCTAAGCCTGATAAATAGATGTGCTGATTCAAATCAAAAAGGGATCATAATGGAGAACCAAATGGCTATGGCCTGGGCTGGCCAATATACGATGCCGGAGCAACCAGAATAATTAAACATAACGGAGGCGGCCTTGGATGCGATACACGATTAACACTTATTCCATCAGAAAATATGGTGATGTTGAATGTAATATTATGGGTACAGTATACCTGCCAAAAGCCATGCAGGTTAACGGTGTGGCTGAGATTCGAATCAATGAAGAAATACTGCAACATGGGCCTCCCGAAGAATATCTTTTATTACAGCTGAGTTTTTCAGATGATAGAGCCTACGGTTCCGCCAATGTTGGCGGTGGAGAATCACCATATTGTGTACCGAGTTACATAGAATTGCATAAACACAATTAATAAAATGAACTTAGTTGACCGGATTAAAGAAATGAATAGTATAGCTATATTTGAAATCAGCACAGTGGAATCTAAGGATGAGTCTTTGATACGACCACATGTTAATTGATAAGATGTCCGGGTTATAATCTTAATATTCAATCGTTTAATCAATATACAAAATGCAAACAGAAAAAAAAGAAAAGATCAAGCCTGCCCTGCTGGTGATTGATATCCAGAATACTTTCTTAAAGTATATTCCTGACGAGGACAAAGAAAATGCCATGACCATGATCAACTACTATATTGAAATGTTCCGGCAATATAATTGCCCTGTGATAAATATTTATCACTACAGTAAAGAAAAAGGGCCGGAACAGGGGACTCAGGAATTTGAATTTCCCGACTCGGTACCGATTAAGCCTGAAGATCCAAGAATAATTAAAACATATCCTGACAGTTTTAATAAAACAGAACTTGATAAGGTCCTCAGGGAGAAAGGATGCAATACCTTATTTCTTTCTGGTTTAAGTTCTGTCGGTTGTGTACTGGCAACGTGGCTGGGAGCCTTTAATCATGATTATAAAGCTTTTCTCATTAAAGATGCAATCATGAGTCATAAGAAAAACTACACTAACAACGTCGAGATGATGTTTGATGCAGTTGGCCATGATGTCATCAAGCTAATACTTGAGAATACAGAATAATAGTATTAAAACAATATAAAGATGACAGATAAAGAAAAATTTAACGTTCCAAAAAACCTTGACTGGGTTCTTTTAAGCGGAGAAAGAGGGTTACTGGAATTTGACTGCCCCAGCTGCCTTAATAAAAACAAGGTAGATACAGCTATTTTTAATACTAAATCTCATAAAGATAGTGAGGAACTGAAGTTACTGGATAAGAAGTTTGGCTACACAGAAAAAAGTCTGGTAATAATTGGTAATATCATTGCGGGTGCAATCACGATTCTGGTACTATTTGCATTCTTGGGGGATGTGATTGGAGAATCAGAATACAGTGTATTAATTTATCTGGTTGGAATTCCTACGATGTTTTTCTTATCCAGGTTTATTATATTGCTTTTTCGAAAGACTCTTCCTGCATGGCTTTACAAATGCAAGAACTGCGGTGAATGGATTATTCTTTCTTCCAATGGTATGGAAACCCACCTGGCCAGGGCAACTTCTGCTGAGAAAAAAAGCAAACAGGAGAGACCTGTTCCAGGAGGTGATAAGGTAATCAAAAAGAGTCCTAATGAAGCAGCACTATGGGATTTAAAAAACGGAGATAAGAAAGCTAAAAATGCAGCTTCACTTAGCTTAATAAACTCCAGGGATCCCAATGCAGTGGAGATCATTCTTGAACAAGCCCTTAAGGAAAATGCTGAACCGGAGAGTAAATCCTTCCTGGCAACATCCATAAAAGATGATTTATTAATGAACCTGCTGTTAAATCATAAGAAAATAAGAACCCACGGGGCCGTAAACGCTTACGTTAATGTGCTTTCATCCGGAGACGAAAAAGTTATCAATCATGCCGTAATCATGCTCGGGAATCTTGGCAGCAAGAAAGCAATTGAACCACTGGAGAAACTTCAGAGCGAAGGTTATTCAGGATTAAAACCCGGAACAATAGAAAAGACAATAAAACAAATAAAGAAGAAAAATGGTATGCCTGTTGATTAAATACTTTTTAGTAATCATATAAATAGAAAGATAAAATAATTTCCTTAGTAGCCTGATACACCTCTCCCCTATTTCCAGATAATACTACACTTTACATTGAAAAAACTTGACTTTTTTTTACCCCGGGTGTAACTTTGTAATCATAATATTTATCAGAATGTCTTAATAAGAATATCCAGTATTTTTTACTGCTAGTTATTCTCGCCCATAATGTTATAGGGTTACCATGACCCTTGTATGTAATTTTAGACTTAAGCTAAATCCTAAGTAAGAAAATCAGGCTGTGAAAAAATTATTCAGTGTGTACTCTGCTGTCTTTGGCTTCAGAGCTTTTTATAATAAGAAGATTCTTAGATTATCTTCAGTAATCAACCTTCTTTTTCTGATGATCCTTCTACTTGCTTATCCACAATATACCAGGGCTCAAATACGGATAATAAAGAAGCAGGCAGGGGTGTCAACGCAACAGACTAATATTGTTAACCGGGAATTTAATATAAAAGGCAGCAATCGTGAAATATTTGAATTTGAGCTGACAAATACCGGGGTTATTGAAGTAAAAGCTGAATGGAGCGGAACTGCACAGAAATTAGCTCTGATACTAAACGGACCCGGAAGGGTGCAATATTATGCTCGTAAAGATGGTAAAAGTCCCCTGGCATTGAGATACAATGTAACCGGTGATATTCTTTCACTGGGAAAAACATGGAAGATATCCGTTGCCAATTTTGGAGCCAGTACCAGCGCTCAAGGCAGAATAAAGATTTATTATCAACAGGTTACAGAAGGTGATCAATCTGTAAAACAAAAAGTTGTTGTGGAAAAAAGACCTGTGATAAGGCCGGTTGAAGAAAGTAAGTCGATCCTGATCAAACAGTACGAGATTCAGGAATCAAAAGGATTAACGGGGCAACAGCTTCAGGAGATTAAAGCTGAACTGGAAAAGCAAAAGATTGAAGCCACAAAGGTAAAGATAGAAACCCGAATCAAAGAAATCGTACCGGACAATCCACTGGCAGGTATTGTATTACCGCTGATATATAAAAAGCTGGAGGAAAAAACTCAAAGGCCTCTTATTAAAAACGGGATTAACACCAGCCCTCATTTCAAATCGTTATTACGATCATATAAACAAATCTCTCCCGCAATTTCTCAAGAGTACTTGCATCAACGGTACGCTAATCTTAAACCAGGTCAGAGGATCGATGAACAACAACTGGGAAAAGATTTACTCGAGGCTATCAGGCCAGGATACAGAAACGAAATCAGGCGAATGGTCAATAGATCTATTTCGGAAGATACACCAAAATTTCAATGGAACACAAATGCCCTGCAACAGAGACAAACTCTGCAGGCTGATCATGTCCAGGTAAGACAATCCCAGAATAGAATAAAACAAATTGAGACACTGACCGGCAATATAAAAATAAATCCCACCCTGGAAAACTATAATGCCATCAAAGCATATGCACAATCCAGGGGATTCAGTTTAGCTGAGCCACTCGATAATGGTATACAGGATGTTATTGCCGAAAAGATAGGTGTGGCGGATGTAAGTGGGTGGATACCTGATTTGAATAACGATCATATAATCAGTAATTATTATAAATATGACATTGGACTGGACTGGTTTTATTGTGTTGATCAGAATGAGAGAACCTGTGTATGGATCCCATTTATTGGAACCGAATGTTCAGATGACGAGCCATACTGGCATTTAAGCAGTATAGTCCCTATATATGATCCTAATGATGCCGACAATATATCTAAGCTTTATGAAGGTGATCTTTATAATGTATATAGCAGGGTTACAGGTACATATAATGATGTAAATAATGGTGAAACCCGTGTATTCCGGGCTAATGACCATTGGCTTGTAAATAACAATATATATAATACCACTACTACTTTTACTATTGGACTATGGGAGGAAGACTGGTCGAAGGGTGAAGTCAAAAATGCAATAAATGAAGCCATTAATGATTTAAGAAACGAATTAACTGCAACTATTCAAGGAGCTGTTATGGATGCTGTGAAAGATGCCCTTGCTGAAAGTATTATGGCAACCCTGACAGACGAATTAAAAGAAGATTTTCAATTATTCCTGAATGGAAGAATAAGCTACGAATCCTTTATGGAATCAGTTCAGAATGAAATGGGTGGGGTTGATATTGGTATGATAGTCCTGCAAATGATCTTCTCCGGAGAAAGCATAATGGAGATTATATCAGGTTTGGGGATAGCATGTCCGGGCCTGACAGCTGCACTAATGGCAATTAAGGTTGTAGGACCTATCGCAATAAATCTTTTTCAAGGTGACTTCCAGGATGCTTTCGAAGGATTAATATATCTACCGGTTACAATTCTTGAATATATATTCAATCTATTCATAGATATTGTTAGTTTCTTTGAGAGCCTGATGGCAATAATTGATCCTGATGACCATATCCAGGGCCGTTCAGTAACAATTAATGGTTCCGTTGATAATGTATTTGAGGATGCTCAATGGGGCGATAAATATGTAGGCATTACTCATCTGACCCCCAGAGGGCATGGTCCAAGGGATGGCAATTCAGATCTCAAACTGATGGGTAAATATGTTCAGCCATACCTGGTTTTTAAGGGAGCTGATGCAGAATACCATGCTTATTATAACGTTATGAGGACACTGGTAGGTGGTAGAGAAACCTTTGGCTTCACAACCGGAACCAGTACAAACAATAATTACATCCAGACCAGAACTTATAAATCTAAATCACATTCAAGGCGTCAAAAGATTAAGGTTTCATATTGTACTCTTAACAACGATGGTTCTCCACTGATTACATTAATGGAAAAAAACGGCAGGGCAAGTGGCACCAATCTAGGTATGTCGGAACCCGAATTCTATGTGAACAGCATACCCGGGGCTGAATATGAACTTACTATTATTGATCTTTTCGGGAAAGACCTTTATGGCTACGTGACCATCGAAGAGGAATGGTGATCTAGTAAAATCCAACTTAAGGATAGATATTGAATCGGGCCCCGCTTCTGTATTCAAAAAAAAATAGTCAACATATTAGTAGGTGTACAATCCTATGACTGCGTATATTTACACCGGATTAAGAAAAAGTTCAGAAATGAAGATTGCAGTTGCACAGTTTCAACCAAAAGACCGGGATAAGAAACATAATTTATCCACAATTGATAAACTCACTGAAAGAGCCAAAAAAGGGGGAGCTGATTTAATCACTTTCCATGAAATGTCGATCACAGCCTACACACATACTAAAAACCTGGAATTAAATCAAATAGCCGAAATTGCAGAACAAATTCCTGTGGGAGAAAGCTCAAAGCAATTAATTGAAATCTCAGGTAAATATAATATACCGGTTCTTGCAGGATTGATTGAGAAAGACAACAGGAAATTATACAATACATATATTTGTGCATATAAAGGAAACGTCGTGGCCAGGTATCGTAAACTGCATCCATTCATCAATAAGCATATGTCAGCCGGAAATGAATATGTGGTTTTCGACCTTTTAGGATGGAAGTGTGGAATATTGACATGCTATGATAACAATATTATTGAAAATGTAAGGGCAACGGTATTACTGGGAGCTGAGTTGATTTTTGCACCTCATGTTACCTGCTGCACACCGTCAAACTATCCCGGGAGTGGGTATGTTGATAATAAATACTGGATGAACAGGGACAAGGATCCTGAGTCGCTGCGATCGGAATTTGATGGTCCCAAGGGAAGAGAATGGCTGATGAGATGGCTGCCTGCCAGGGCATATGATAATGGGGTGTATTATGCTTTTACAAACCCCATAGGCTATGATGGAGACCAGCTGAAGAATGGAAATTCTATGATACTCGATCCATACGGTGAGGTACTGGCTGAAATCAGATCGTTTGAAGATGACATTGCAATTGCTAATGTTACAAAAGATAAGCTGACCCTTTCAGGTGGTTACAGGTACAGAAATGCCAGAAGACCCGATCTGTACAGATCAATAACCGGGAAGGACCATAATTCACATACAAAACCAATATGGTTGAATCAGGATGAATAGACAGGAAAAAGAAATAACAGAAATAATAATAAAATAACTTAAAACACAGGTATAATTATGACCGTAAAAAAATCCAAAGCACTTATAATATATGATTCACTTTTTGGTAACACAAAAAAGATTGCCGAAGCAATTAACGATGGATTGAGCAATTACTATAACTCAAATCTGATAAGTGTAAAAGATATAAAACCAGGTGATATTGAAAGCATTCAACTACTCGTTATAGGGTCACCCACTCATGGAGGAAATTATTCAGAATCAGTAAAAGCATTCTTTGATACAATAACTGATACATCATTAAAGGGCGTTAAAACATTGGCTTTTGATACAAGCATCCCGATTGAGGGCCAAAAACGTTTCATGCGAATGCTAATTAAAATGCTTGGCTATGCGGCTCCAAGAATCTTAAAAAGGCTTGCAAAGAAAGGAGCCAGCACTATGGGTTCAGAATCGTTCTGGGTTCTCGATAGAGAAGGGCCTCTGAAAGAAGGTGAAACGGAGCGTGCCAGGAAATGGGTAGCTGATTTAGTTCGTTAATATTTTAATTATAAAAATTAGTAATGCTATGCTGGAGATCCCCGAATCAAGAACAATCAGTTTACAGACAGATAAGATACTGGCAAGAAGGACTATCGCGGAAGTCTTCCCTGCAAGCAGTCCACATAAGTTCGCATTTTATAATGGTGATCCTGCAATGTATCCGGCATTACTCAAAGCAAAACAGATTCTGTCAACAAAGGGGCATGGAATGTTCGTTGACATTTATTTTGATGATGATATCTGTATCACTATAGGAGACGGCACAAATATAAGATACTATTCATCCATTGATCAATGCCCGCAGAAGCATCAGTTGCTAATTGTCCTGGATGATGGTCATTGTCTGGTATTTACGGTTTCAATGTATGGCGGGATATGGGCATACAGGGGTGAATTTGACAATCCATATCATCGTGGCAGCCTTAAAAGCGTTTCTCCCCTGGAAGAAACGTTTGATGAACATCATTTCAACAGTATCTATAATAGCACCACTAAAGACTTTTCCCTTAAAGCTTTGCTTGCTACCGAACAGAGAATCCCGGGACTGGGAAACGGGGTACTGCAGGATATATTATTCAATGCCGGCATTCACCCCAGGCGAAAAAAGTCCACCCTGTCTGATTTTGAAAAAGCCGAACTCTTTTACAGCCTTAAGGTAACTCTAAAAAATATGGCTGAAAAGGGAGGGCGGGATACAGAAAAAGACCTTTTTGGAAATACCGGAGGATATAAAACACTGCTTTCCAAAAATACTTTGAAGAATCCTTGCCCCAATTGTGGAAATGCAATTGTTAAAGAGTCATACCTCGGAGGTGCAATATACTTCTGTCCTATTTGTCAGCCACTTTGAAATATTAAGAGGACTATGAATAAAACAGCAAGTTATGAAAATTACCCGGCCTGGATTGTGATATTATCAAACCTTGTTTCACTGGGTATATATGGCCTTGGCTTTCTGATAACTTATAGCTTAGGACTAGTTTTTGCTGCTCTTTACCTGGTGTATATTCTACTTTTTGAACTAAGATTGATTGGGAGGCATTGCACAAATTGTTATTACCGGGGAAAGGTATGTGGATTCGGCAAAGGCAAAATCAGTTCATGGTTCTTTAAGAAAGGTGACATTTCCAAGTTCTGTGATAATGAATTTACCTGGAAGAGTATGATCCCTGATCTATTAATAACCCTGATGCCGTTAATTATCGGGATTATTATTTTAATAATAGATTTTGATCTTTTATTGCTATTTTTTCTGTTGCTGTTGATACTGTTAACAACAGCCGGTAATGGCTTTGTTCGGGGTTCTATGACATGCAAACATTGCAAGCAGAAAGAACTGGGCTGTCCGGCAGATTCGTTATTTGACAAAAAGAACTAAGAAGCTGTTAAGAAAAAGGAACTGAAAAATGCCATTGATTATTCGCTTGATAAAATAGAGCAAGTAGTAGACCCGGGATTGTTTTACAAGGTTAACAGGAAGTTTATTATAAATTATTCATCAATATGCGATATAATTGTGTATTCCTCGAGCAGACTGAAGATTATACTAGCTGAATGGATAAACGAGGATGAGATACACGTAAGCAAGGAACGTGCTCAAGAATTTAAAAAATGGATAGACAGGTAAGATTGTTATGAGATTATTACTACTTATAGGATTTAGTATGCTGTTTAATTTCCCGGTTTTATGCCAGGTTGGTGATCTTATCTGGGCTGATGAATTCAATACCGGTGAACTGGATTTATCTAAATGGAGATATGAAACCGGAACAGGTGTAAATGGCGATTTTGGCACGGGACAGGTTGACCGTGCTACAGATCGTGAGCAAAACGTTTGCTTTCAGGATGGGGTTCCAGGGGCTGAGGATGCATGCCTCGTTATTACTACAAGAAAAGAATTTTATATTGACCGCGAGTATACCAGCGGCCGGATTATGACTGCCGGTAAGGCAGCATGGGGGCCCGGCCATCGTATTGTTGCCAGGATTAAGCCACAGGATGTAAGATACCAGGGGCAGGGATTCGCCTTCTGGATGATGCCGGATGAAACACCTGAAGGGTACGATTATATTATGTGGCCCCAGGGCGGTGAAATAGATATTATGGAATACGTTGGTGCATTTGCCTATAATAACCTGGGGACTGTCCATTACGCATGGTCCTGGGAGGATAACCAGTACAGGGACTGGAATCATGGCATCCTGGGAGTATATTATAGTTATGAAGACCTTGAAGCACCCTACCCAAACGAACCGGGTGCCGGAGATCTGCCACCTGCAAGTGACGACCCGTACGCGGGCTGCTCAGAATTTCATAATTATGGCATCGACTGGTATGAAGACAGGATGGAATTTTTCATCGATGGGAATGTTTATCATATCCATTACCTGAATGACGGTGGTGGCTTTCAGATAGATGGGCAGGATGATAAAATTATTCGTGAAATAGAAGGGAAAAGAGTTGGTGTTTCTGAGTATTCAAACCATTTTAATCAATGGCACCCTTTTGAACATAAAATGTACCTTATATTAAGTGCCGGTGTTAATGGTGGTGAGTACTCATATGGAGGTCCGGTAGTGGAAGAGGCCGTATTCCCCTGTTCAGTCTTTATTGATTGGGTAAGAGTATATGAAATAGGAGAAAGCAGCCTTGGTATAAATAGCATATATAATACGCCACAGGTCAAATTTTATCCTAATCCGTCACAGGACCTTGTCAATATTCAAATAAATGATAATGAAGAATATAGCTTTAAAATTTTTGACCTTTCAGGCCGACAGGTTTTATCAACCCGGATAATCAGATCAGGAGTACTGGATATATCCGGCATAGAAGCCGGAGAATACATTGTGATGTTAAGTAATGGTAATCTTACTATATCTAAAAAGATCATAAAGAAATAGCAAAGCTGCCATCAGGCATTACTTTTTCTTGCCGAAAAGTCTTTTAAAAAAGGTTTTTATATCATCATCAATTACTTCCATATCCTCCTGTTTTTCCTTATCCCCTGATTTTATACCGAACAGTCTGTTGAAGAATCCCCGTATTCCGCTTTGACGGAAAGGGTCACAATCAAGGAATGAATATACTTCTTCAGGCATCTCGAAAGAAGTGAGATACCTGGCACTTAGCTCATAATTGTTCTCAATTCCTTTGAGTATTTCTGCCACTACCGGCAATGCCAGTGATGATCCCGCGCCGTAATCGCTGTAGAAGTGTATATCCGGCGTCCGGGCTCCAACCCATGTACCAACTACCATGGCCGGAGTATAAGCGATAAACCAGGCGTCGGAATAGTTTTGAGCTGTTCCTGTTTTACCGGCTAGTTCTGCTTCTATTCCATAATAAGTTCTTATCCTTGCTCCTGTTCCCTGCTCGGTGACCTGTTGTAATATGGCTGTTATCAGATTACTGGTCTCAGTTGTGAATATTGTATCAACTGCCCTGTATTCCCTTGAATAGATTTCCTGACCTTTAGCATCGACTATTTTGTTTATCATCACCGGCTCATTCATCCTCCCATTATTAGCGAACGAACCATACGCCCTTACTAATTCATACAGTGACAGATCAAGTGTGCCCAGAGCAACGGATGGTGCATCATCGGTGAAAGGAGGAAATCTTAGTTTCGTGCAGGTATTTGATAGAGCTTCCCTTCCTACCTGGAAGTATAAATCAAGTGTCGGCAGGTTTATTGAATGGGCCAGCGCATACCATAAGGCAACTGTACTGTCAGGCGTCGATACACGGTCAGCATTCTGTGGTTCCCAATCTTCATAGCCCTCGTAAATATTTTCCTCATTTTCAAGATATTTACATGGCGGAATACCTTTATCAAGGGCAGTGGCGTACAGCACGGGCTTAAATGCTGAAGCAGCTTGCCTGTGTGATAAAACCATATCAAAAGGAAGAAGCCTGTAATTATTACCTCCTATCCAGCTAATTACCGAACCGTCAACAGGATTAATAATAAAAACAGAGGCATTCAGCATCCTGTAATAGTGCCACAGGCTGTCAATTCTGTTCAAATTAGTCATACGGATACCACTATCCCAGTCAAAAAGCTGTACGTTCCGTCCCGCTGTGTCTTTATCATACTCCAGTGATTCCTGTCTTCTTTCCCTGTACCATTGTTGCTTAGTTCCATGATTTTCAAGCTCCCTGTCCAGGGCTTCCTGCATTACTACCATATGTTTACTTATTGCCCGGGTTCCCAGCGTCTGGACTCTCATATCGAGTGTGGTAAATATTTTAAGCCCGTCCTTTTCAAGACTGTATTCCTTACCACCCATTAATCTGATTGAATCCAGCAATTCCATGGTCCTTTTCTTAACCTGGTATACAAAATAACCTGCAGGAGTTTCCAGGTTCAGGTTTTTATAAGCCAGTTTAAAAGGCAAGGACCGCAGGCTGTCTGCTTCTTCGGCATCCAGGTAATCAGCCCTTTCCATGAGAGTAAGAACAACATTACGGCGTACACGTGAATTTTCAGGGTTTAGCTGGGGATTGAAATAGGTATTGGCTTTCAGCATACCTACCAGTACAGCAGATTCCTCTGTTTTCAACTCACTGACAGGTTTGCTGAAATACCTCTGGGAGGCAGATTCCACACCATATAAACCTTCTCCGAAAGGCACAGAGTTAAGGTATAAAAGTAAGATCTCCTCCTTGCTGTATACATCTTCTATACGTGTAGCAATAATTATTTCCTTAAGTTTGTTTATAGCTATACTCAAGAATCTGTATTCCTTGCGGCCGTATAAATTCTTAACCAGCTGCTGGGTGATGGTACTCCCTCCTCCTCCACTCTCATCCCCCAGCAAAATGGTCTTAAAAAAAACCCTGAAATAACTTCTTGTATCATATCCCTTATGCGTATAAAAACGCCTGTCTTCCGTTTCAATAAGTGCTTTTACAAGATGTTCGGGGATCTCGTCAGGCTTTATATTGGTGCGGTCCTTTGCAAAATATTTTCCTATTAAAACACTGTCGGAAGAAAATACAAGTGAAGCTTCTTCATTGCTTATATCCTTAAGGACCTCTTTATCCGGCAGGGAGCCAAAAACACCGCTAAGCACCAGTAAATACAGAATACCTGACAGCACTATCGTAATTGCTACAAGGGATGCGAGGGAAATAAAAATCAGCTTTACCGGTTTTGTCTTCCTGCTTCTCATTTATTCATTATACTGTAAGTGTTCAATAAACGGTAAAGTTATGCAATAGATTATAACGATTTCAAATTTGCTTCATTAACTTTATCAACCAAACAGTTTTTGGGATCAGCAGGTATAGGCATAACACTGATCGCATATCAAGACAATATTTTAATGTCTCTAATAAACAATGAAAATATATGAAAATACTATTTGTAGTCTTCTTGATTAGCATTTCCGTTGTTACTTGTAAGAACGAAAATCAACAAAATAAACCTGGCATCACATTTAATCCTGAACTGACCATTAAAAAGTACAGGCCGGACTCTTCGGATATAGTAATATCGAGAGAGGATTATCGTGATAGATTATATGGTTTCTGGCTTGGGCAATGTATTGCCAACTGGACAGGACTTGTAACGGAAATGGATAAGACAGGAAATATTGGGGAACCTAAGACAGGAGCATTCTATACGAGAGACGACTGGGGGAAGCCTGACCAACCTAATATATGGGCGGAGGGAACTCCGAGTGAACTATCCCCGACTATCGACTATGTTTTCAAAGATGAAGGAGAAATATGGGGTGCTGATGATGATACTGATATAGAGTACATGTACCAGTATCTCCTGCTAGAGAATAAAGCAAGCATACTGACACCGGAACAAATAAAAGATGGCTGGTTAAAACATATAAAAGCCGAAGAAGAAAATTATTTATGGGTTTCCAATCAACAGGCTTTTAACCTGATGCTTGAAGGGATATTGCCACCTGAAACCAGTGACCCCGACAAAAATCGTGATTATGAAATGATTGACGCACAGCTTACGACCGAGATATTTGGACTCCTTGCCCCTGGCCGACCGGACATCGCAATAAAGATGGCTTACCTGCCAGTACGTACAACGGCAAGAAAAGAATCAGCATGGATTTCTGAATTTTATGTTATCATGCATTCTCTGGCTTCAAGAACAGACAGATCATCATTATTAAGAGAACAAATACTATGGATGGCTGATGAAGCACGTAAAAGGTTGCCTGATGATTCATACCCCGCTGCGATGTATGATTTTGTAAAGATGAAATATGAATCAGGCATACCCTGGGAACAGACGCGGGATTCAGTTTATTATAGATACCAGGTCAGGCAGGAAGATGGTTATGACATCACTTCCAGAAATTTGTACTGCAACGGCTGTTTTGCGGCCGGAATCAATTATGCTGCAAGCCTGGTAAGCTTGTTTTATGGTGAGGGTGACATAAAAGAAACCATCAAAATTGGTGCACTGGCAGGCTGGGATTCTGATAACCCCACAGCAACATGGGGTGGATTGCTGGGATTTATGATCGGCAGGGAAGGCATAGAGAAAGCTTTTAACAGGAAATTTGCATGCAAATACAATATTCACCGCACAAGGCAAAATTTTCCTGGTAATGGCATTGATACGTTCGTTAAGATGGCGGAGAAAGGATTATATGTAATCGACAGGGTTGTGCAGGAGGAAATGGGCGGTGGTGTGCAACTTAAGGAGAATGTATGGTTTATTCCGGATACAGGTATAAACATTCATCCTGCTACAGATGATATATGAATATCTTGTTTGACACCTGTAGCAGGAAAATATGTTGGGACGCCCATGTTGGGCGTCACCACGATATTGTTGTCCATTTCTTAAATATATTTATCACAATTGTTTGAATTAATACGCGGATGATGTAAATTTCACATAAAATTAAAAAATGCTGAATCTATGGCTTTGCATCGGTTTCTGTGCCATAATCTGGATCTTTAACGGCATCTGCATTTTCCACGCAATTAAAGGAAAAATAATCAGTGAGCTATATATGCATATAGGGCTAGCCATCTTTCTAAGTGTGATGGTACTGGAACTGACCCTCGGTAACAATGATGCCTGGAAACGCTTTGATTCACTCTGGCTGCAGATTACAGGTTTTATACTCTACATCCCCTCAGGCTACCTGGTAATCACTTCTATGGTTGCTCTTAAACAAAGGGGACAACCTGAAGGAAAGGATTTCACCCTGACAACCATATTTATAGACAAAGGTATTTACAGGCATATAAGGCAACCCATGACACTGGGGCTGGCTATATGGTGCCTTGCCTTTATACTTGTATTTCAATCAATACCCTCCATGGTATTGTGTATTATATCCCTGTTTTGTTTCTGGATGGCCGCCAGGAAAGAAAGTGACTACAATATTCGAAAATTCGGCGATGACTATAAGGTATATATGGAAAAGGTTCCAATGTGGAATCTTTTCAGGAAACCCTTGGAACATACGAACAATAAAAATCACAGAAACGGCTAATTAATGAATTACATTGGGGAATCCAATTTGAGTGTCCCTGCAGCATTCTATTTTCTTGAAATATGAAACGAAACAAACCCCTGTTTTTTATCCTGACACTGGTAATCCTGTCAGGCGTTTTTCTGATTAATATGACATTTTCAGGAACAATCCCTTCCTTTCCTCTTACATTAATCCGCATAGCATTCATAATTATTTTCTTATCAGGATGGATATTCTTAAAGAAGAAAGGGCGCAAACACGGTAGTGATCTGTACTTCAGTTTATTGGCCTTAAATCTTGCCTTCCTGGTGGTATCCTTCTTCGCCACCGGTCTGTGGGGGTTGAATATTGAAACTCCGAAAGGCATTGCCCTGGCAAAAATGAGCGACAGTTTTGTTATTTCTGCAGTTGTAATTATTTCCGTTCTGACAGCAGGATTCAGGTTAAAAGATATCTATATCACTTCCGGGAAGCTTTTACCGGGATTACTTATTGGTACAGGTTCATTCCTGCTGCTGGGATTACTGGCGATAAAAAATCCGGAGCAGCCTGTCAGCTTTGATTTTATTAAGGCAAACCTGCCCTGGCTATTGATCTTTATTCTTTTTAATGGTTTTATGGAAGAATTGATATTCAGGGGTATATTTCTTAAACACCTGAATAATTTCATTAAACCATTTTGGTCCATATTATTAACTGCCATTGTTTTTGGTGCAGCACACCTACAGGTAAGCTATACTGCAGACGTTCTCTTCTTTGCAGGAATTACACTGATACTTGGTTTTATCTGGGGATATCTTATTCATTATACGAAGAGCCTGCTGGCTTCAGTACTTTTTCATGCAGGTGCTAACCTGTTAATTATTATACCGGTCTATGCCTCTTATGGGGCTGTATAGTCTACGGAATGATGGAACCTTAGTATGCAAAGCATGAGAAGGTGACGAGCGCACTAGCAGATAGAGATTGTAGCCTGTGGGGGCGAGCAAGATTGGATTATTGTCGGCTGCAGATGGATGTGAGGCTCAAGCCCCACACCATCATCAGCCTTCACCGCCCTCCGTAGATTCAGCGAAGGAGGGAGCCTTATCCTTCTTTTATTCTTCTATTCCTGCCAGGTCGAGCATGAAAGCATACTGAAGGGCTACTATTTTAAGTCTTTCGAAGCGTCCTGATGCTCCGCCATGACCTGCTGCCATATTGGTTTTCAGAACCAGGATGTTATCATCGGTTTTCATATCCCTTAGCTTGGCCACCCATTTGGCAGGCTCCCAGTACTGCACTTGTGAATCCCATAAACCGGTGGTAACCAATATATTGGGGTAATCCTGTTCCATCACCTGGTCATATGGTGAGTATGAAAGCATATAATCATAATATACTTTCTCACGAGGGTCACCCCACTCATCCCATTCAAAAGTCGTAAGCGGTATGGTGGGATCGAGCATTGTGGTTACCACGTCGACGAAAGGCACGGCTGCCACCACCCCTTTATATAATTCAGGTTGCAGGTTTACTACTGCGCCCATAAGTAATCCTCCAGCACTTCCTCCCCGTGCAAAGAGTCTGTCAGGGCTTGTATAATTTTCTTTTATTAGGAACTCAGCACAGTCGTTGAAATCTGTAAAGGTATTCATCTTGTTGAGCAGCTTACCATTCTCATACCACTGTCTTCCCATCTCACTGCCTCCGCGTATATGAGCAATAGCATAGGCAAAACCCCTGTCGAGGAGGCTCAATACAGATGAATTGAATGATGGGTCTGTTGATGATCCATAAGATCCATATGCATATAATAACAGTGGTGATTCACCATTTTGCACGAATCCTTTATGGTAAACCAGAGATATCGGCACTTTTGTTCCGTCGTCGGCCGTTGCCCACAACCTCTTTGATTCATAATTGTCCTTTGAGAAGTCACCGAGTACTTCCGTCTCTTTCATAAGTTCCTTTTCTTTTGTCTTCATATTAAAGTCAAAGGTGGAATTAGGTGTTGTAAGTGATGTGTATGAATACCTCAATACCTCAGAATCAGGCTCCTCGTTAACCGATAACCTGCTGCTGAATACTTCTTCACCAAAATCAATATAATAATCTTCCCCGGTGTTAAAATCAAATATCCTGATGTTATTCAAGGCGTCTATTCTTTCGCTGACAGCCATATAATCATTGAAGAGTGTGTATCCCTGTAACAATACATCATCACGGTGCGGGATAAAATCGTTCCAGTTATCACGGCTGTAGTTATCCTCAGGAGCAACCATCAGTTTAAAGTTAGTGGCATCGTCAGTATTTGTCCTTATGAAGAACCTGTCATTGATATGATCAATCGAATATTCATGGTTCACCTCCCGTGGAGCAAAAATCCTGAACTCCCCCTCCGGGTTGTCAGCTTCCAGGATTCGTGCTTCCGTAGTAAGGGTCTGGTTTGAAAAGATGATCAGGTATTTTTCACTCTGTGTCTTTCCTATACCGCAGGTGAATTCTTCATCATCTTCAAAGTATACAAGGACGTCGTTATCACTATCTGTACCAAGTTTATGCCTCATAATCCTTTCTGATCTCAGAGTTGCATAATCTTTCCCGGTGTAGAAGCAGGTTTTACTGTCAGCTGCCCATGTAACCCTTCCGGTTGCATTCTCGATTATATCAGGCAGCATCTCCCCTGTTTCCAGGTTCATGAACTGGATGGTATACCTGCGCCTGCTGACGAAGTCAGTTCCGTAAGCCATTATCTTATTATCAGGACTTATACTCAGACCTGTTACACTGCAGTATTCTTTGCCCTCGGCAATCTTATTTACATCCAGCAATAACTCCTCTGTTGCGGCCAGGGTGCCTTTTTTCCTGAAGTACAGTGGATACTCTTTACCTTCGAGGTAGCGGTTATAATAGTAATAACCATTATCAAGGTATGGAACTGATTCGTCATCTTCCTTGATCCTTCCTTTTATTTCTTCGAACAAACTATTGGTAAGGTCTTGTATATCTGCAAGTACCTTATCGGTATAGTCATTCTCTGCATTCAGATAGTCCAGCACTTTTCGCGTCTGATCATCCGGTGTTTCGGCATTCTTCTGCTCGTCGCTCAGCCTCATCCAGTAATAGTTATCTATCCTGGTATGGTCATGGTTAACGAGCTCTTTGGGTATTTTCTCAGCATCCGGTGGTTCGGGTGCCTGTTGTGTTTTACAACCAAACATTAGTATTATTATAAGTAGTGATGTTAAGAGATGTGTTTTTTTCATGGTAAACGTGTTATTGGTATTTTTTGAAGATGCTAAATTAATAAAAAAACTGGTTACTGGTTACTGGTTGCTCGTTCTTCATTTTTCCCCTGATGCTCCCTCCGGTCGGTCAGGGACTTTGTTTCACTACGTCTTGTAACTTGTCACTTGTAACTCCTTGTAAATAATTGCATGTACAGGATCTATTTATGCTTCGGGTCATATCTTATTATAATCAAACGTGCCACAGAAGTCAAAGAGCTGGATAGCCGTTGCTTTTATTAAAAGAATAAATTAATTTGTATGTTGTAATATCATGATCTATTAACTAAACACTATACCTCAAAATGGTGGCATATTATTTAATTAATAGTATTGATAATAAAACATTTAGAGCTAATCGTTTTTGGTAGATTACTAATGTTAATTTTTTACAATTATAATTATTTCAGAATCCATAATAATAAGATAAATTCTGTGATGGAGACGAAAAAGATCATAACTGTCCTTACAATTTTAATTACTTATTCCCAACTTTCTTTTAATCAAGATATTACAACAGACACAACTTTAGCGAACAACTATTTCGAAAAAGCGGGCATTTTTCAGGATAGTCTACAGTACGACAGCGCCATTGTGTATTTTGAAAAAGCAAGCGCATTGTATCAAGAATACGAACAGTGGAGAAATTATCTACATAGCAAGACAAATCAAGGAGTTTGTTACAGGAAAAACCAGCAATCAGACCTGGCAATAGCAACTATAAAGCCCGCAATTAATAAATCGTTACTTCATATTAATGAAAAAGATACTATAGTTGCTGATGCATTCTTAGGATTGGGTAATGCATATTTTTATCAGTCAAAAAACGATTCTGCTATTATTTATTATGAAAAAACATTAGAAATAAGAAAAGAAATACTTGGTGAAAAACATACTGATGTGGCTGGTTCTTACTACAATATCGGTCTTGTTTATAAAAGAAAATACGAATACGATTTGGCAATAAAATATTATTCTAAATCCTTACAAGTATACAAAGAACTATTTGGTGAATATCATATTAATATAGCATCAAGATATTCTAATATCGGATTTGTTTATTATGAAAAAAACGAATATGATCTGGCACTGGAATATTATTTTAAAGCCTTAGAAATTTATAAAGAACTGCTTGGTGAAAAACATAATAATGTAGTAACAAGTTATAATAATATCGGACTTGTTTATATGGAGAAAGACAAATACGATCTGGCACTGGAATATTATTTTAAAGCATTACAAATAATAAAAGAATTGTATGGCGAGAAACATACTTCGATGGCAATGACTTATAATAATATCGCAAATATATATTTTGATAAATCAGAATACGACAAAGCATTGGAATATTATTCTAATAGTCTACAGATAGCAAAAGAACTACTTGGCGAAAATCACTTTCGTGCGGCATTAATTTATAGTAATATGGGAGCTGCGTATGTATATATAAACGAGTACGATCTGGCACTGGAATATCATTTTAAAGCCTTACAAATAAGAAAACAACTGTATGGCGAAAAACATACCGACGTGGCAATGACTTACAATAATATCGGGCTTGTTTATGATAATAAAAGCGAATATGATCTGGCACTGGAATATTATTTAAAATCTATACGAATAAAGAGTGAGCTTCTTGGCGAAAAACATACTTCTGTGGCATATAGTTATCTTAATATTGGAAACGTTTTTTCGAGAAAGAATGAATACGATATGGCATTGCAATACTATTTTAAGTCTTTACAAATAAGAAAAGAACTTCTTGGTGAAAAACATACTGATGTTGCTAGTTCTTATTTCAATATCGGACTTGTTTATCTTCATAAAAACGAATATGATCTGTCAATGGAATATATAAATAAAGCTTTACAAATATATAAAGAACTGGTTGGCGAAAAACATACTTCTGTGGCTAATATTTATGGCGGTATCGCAAATAATTATTATGGTAAATCAGAATACGATATGGCATTGCAATACTATTTTAAAGCATTACAAATATATAAAGACCTACATGGCGATAAACATACTTACGTGGCATTAAGCAATCAAAATATCGGGTTAGTATATAAAATGAAAAACAAATACAATCTGGCTTTACAATATTATCAAAAAGCGACAGTAGCAAGCTTAAAAAACTTTTATGACACAGTAAATGTATATTCTGTTCCTTCTATTAAAGATTATTTAGGTTGGAGTAGATTACTAGGTGCCCTGCAAGCAAAGGCCAGGATATTTGTACTACTGTCGGCAAATACGGATTCCGAAAGCGGATTAAACAGTTCGCAAAAAGAGCCTCTGTCAGGTTTTTCAAATACCAGTAGGATAGATTATCTGAAACTTGCGTTGCAACACTATCAAGCATGCGACACATTAATATCACAAGTCCGCAAAGAAATTAAAACAAGATCGGATAAAATTGCCCTCGGCGAAAAAGCAA
>Ga0272443_10000669_pt1 | contig 58825 bp, 53 predicted proteins | sample SSMAcet12_FD_193581 | JGI IMG/M metagenome (GOLD analysis project Ga0272443, IMG submission 193581) | Marine sediment archaeal communities from Little Sippewissett salt marsh, Falmouth, MA, United States - SSM-Acet-12 | ecosystem: Environmental > Aquatic > Marine > Wetlands > Sediment ... | reverse complement strand
ATATCCTTTTCATTATAATAATATCCCCATTTAAATTACATCCAACATCTTACCTTTCTTTTATAGTTGAGATACTTATCTCCAAAACATTTTTCAAGTATCGCTTCCTCAATCAGGATATATTTGTAATGGATTATAAAAGTAAATATTACAGGTACTAATAATGATAAAATTGATCCTGATATTAAAGAACAACCTAAAATAATAAGAACCATACCCAGATAAACAGGATTTCGTGAATACCTGAAGGGGCCATCTTCAATTAAGATTGATGGCTCTTCTGATGGCTTAATGGTGGTCTTTCTCTTTTTGAAAAGTATATCCGTGTAAATATTCAGATAAGTCCCTGTCAGAATTGGAATAACACCAATAAACCTGATTAAGGAATCGTAAAGATATTTAATCGGGATAACAAAATGAATAACAATAATTGCTACTATAGCAAGTTGAAAAATACGGGGTGGTAATACTTTCATAATATAATAATGTGAATGTTTATAATACAAAGATCCTTTTATCTTTAAAGATAAAATAGCCACAAATATCATATTAATACCCCAAAACAGTATTTTATTAAATTCTATTTAGAGCATAATTAAGAGAAACTCAATATTATCGGAAAGAAATTTTTGTCAGTTCTTTTATAATTTTCTGGTAATAAATTTTTTAGGATTTATGCCAAATTGTTTATTAAAAGCCCTTGTAAACTGGCTTAAATTACTATATCCCAGATAATAGCCAACTTCTGACACTGTATATTTTTTAGTTTCCAGCATTTTCCGGGCAACAATCATCCTCTCATGTAAAGCATATTGAAAAATGCTCTTGCCAAATACCTGCTTGAATTTTTTCTGGAGTTTGCTTTCGCTAAATCCTACCTCCCTGGCCAGATCATTTATCTTAGGTATCCTTGCTGTATTTTTTAACAAAATTTCTTTCACATGAAATAATTTTTCTACATCCATTGAATTCAGGCTGGCAATACCTGTGCTTAAGGGGCGGTTAATTAACTTCTGAAAATAAAGAGCAAGTAATTCAGTGGTCTTGCATTCTATGAGTAGTCTTGACACTATGGTATTCAAACCGCTATCAATTACACCAATTAGTTCATTGATAACAATAATCATTCCGGGGGTTATCTCCTCAAACACATAAAATGGCTTTTCTGAAGAGAGAATCTGATATACGTAATTCTTTTCATCATGCCCAAAATTATTTAAAAGCCAGTCATGATTAAGCGTGAGGGTTATATTTGAAACCCACTTATTGACAGGAAATCTCCACTTTGAACTAATATGCTCAGAAGGCCAGAATATGCCATTTGGTAAAAAAGAACTGATATATTTTATATCATTTTCCATATCCTGCTCCATCTTCTCCTCATTGATATAAAAGATGACAGGTGTATAAGGTACCTTCGTTCCAGCCTTTCTTGAAAAAGTAATGTCTGTGCTGGATTTTAGTCTCAGATAATTAAGTGTCAGACCATTTGACAGGTAGTAGTGTCTGATAAATCCTTCCCCTATATGAGCAGGAAAATCCACGACATCATTGACCGGTTCCACTCCAAGCTTTTCAGCTATGCCCCGGAGCCAGTCTTGAGGCTTGTTTACTGAAAATTCCAGGATCATCTGTACTTATATTTATTTATTGAAACACCTTATTTACTAATTGAAACACGGGAATATTATTTTACCTGGCCGGTAATCCTGTGGATTACAAATGAAGAAACACTAAAATCCTGCCTTTATTAAAAGTAAGGGTAAAATTGTTCCCGGTACATTCATTCAATGTGCCCCTCCACCAGTTTTTGAGTTCAAGTTTATCAAGGGGATACTTCAGGCCTGCTGAGCTGATCTTTGTTCCCTTATCGATTGCGAATACTGATATTTGCTGTCCCGGCCAGCTGCTTACTGAAGCACCTGATTTAAGAGGTATAAATATTCCATAATCCGTTACCATTTTCACTGATAATGATTCGGCATAATCAGCCAGGAGCGAAATATTGCCCAGTGTATGATCTTCTCTCAACCCTGTTGCCCCAAGTATAACAACATCAGTTATTCCTTTTACAAGACAGAGCTTAACTGCTTTCGTCAGATCATTCGTTTCCTGATCATCTGACTGGAAAAGCCTGTCGGCATATTTTTCTTTCATTTCAGCAGGCACAGAGTCAAGATCCCCTGCAATAGCCCAGGGTTCAAGCCCATAATCAGCCAGTCCGGTCACTGATCCGTCACAACATACTATCCTCTCCGCATTATCGAGGTATCCCAGAGGCAAACTGGCTGTCGGGAAACGACCATTGGCAAGAATAATAACTGGTTTGAACATGTTATGAAGATAAAAGATAAAAGATAAAAGTAAAAAGATAAAAGTAAAAAGTAAAAAGATAAAAGTTGGAGCGAAGAAAGCGTCAGCTGTCTGAGCGGAAACCACGGCTGACGAATCGAAGATCCAGACCGTAAGGTCTGGAGTGAACGCCGGGGCATTAATATTGAATGTCGAACATGTAATCCGTCACTTAAACTTAATAAGTTCGGGATTATGACCCCGGCAAAATAATAATTGCCTTTTTCCATTCCCGGTAACCTATAACTGCCATTATTGTATATACGGCAAAGAGCACTACAGTGGGGTACAGTCCTTTATAAATATACAATCCCATTGAGACGAGGTCCGCAATCACCCATAGCATCCAATGCTCAATAATCTTCCGGGCTAGCATCCATGTAGCCACTATTGATAAGGCGGTAGTAAAAGCGTCACCAACAGGAACCGGTGAATCAGTATAACTGAGAAGGACATACCAAAGTAATGCAAAGAGCACCAAAAAGACGGTGAACAGGATAATTAATGTTTTTATACTCGCCCGGGTTACGGGTAAAGATTCTATGTTATACCTTTTTCCTCCCTTCAGCCACCAGTACCATCCGTATATACTTATAATCACATAATAGGTCTGCAGCCCCATATCGGCATAGAACTTGCTGGTAAAAAACACCCAGATGTATATAGCTGACGTGATAAGGCCTACCGGCCACAGCCAGATACTCTGCCGGATTTCCAGTATCACGTACAGAATACCGGTGAGAGCACCGAAAATTTCAATATAATGATTTGACCACCAGTACATAATTATTAAAACCTGACCGCTATTCTAAGCAGGTAATTAACCGTCGCCTGTGGAAAGTAATATGCCCAGGTGTATTCCTGACCGTCGATATAGTAATTACCACCGTATGCATTACTTTCATACAGAGAATTAAAAAGGTTATTGACCTGAAGCTGGAGGGCAATTTTCTCTATCCCTTTTAATGAAAAGTTGTAGTCAAATCGGATATTATTTACAAAGTATGGTTCTATCACACGATCCTCGTTGTTCGTATTATCGAAATACTGCTTTCCAACAAACTTGCTTATAAAATGCATCTCAAAATTCTTAAACGGGTATAATCCGATGTTACTGTTAAATATAAATGCAGGTGAATATGCAATATTCACAGTCCCAAGCTCCCTGGTCAAAGGTATTTCTTCTGAGGTAACAGTATTGTAATCAACATAATGCTCCACAAAATTCTTAATCCTGTTCTGGCTAATTGTTGTGTTTATATTCCATTCAAGTATATCAACAGGTCTTAGGGCTGCGGACAATTCCACCCCTGCTCTGTATGATTGTTCCACATTGGTCATAATGGGATATCCCACATTACTCAATTCTCCGGTTGGCACAAGCTGGTCATCATAAAGCATGCAGTATAAGTTTATACCTGCCCTGAACCTGGTCCTGTTTAGATTATATCCTGCCTCCAGATCATATAGTGTCTCAGGTTGTGGCTTAGCTGCAGGGTCTCCCTTGGCATCCTTATAGTTTGCCCTTGTTGGCTCCCTGTTAGCCACCGAGAATGAAAGAAAGACATCCTGGTTAGGATCTATCTCAAAGAATAAGCCCCCTTTAGGGTTAATGAAATTAAAGGTCTCATCCAGCCCCAGTGTAACAAGGTCGTCATCCTCTCCATCCATGATATAGTGTATATTGCGATACTGTGCATCAGCAAATGCTGTAAGCCTGTCACTAATTTTATAATCCAGTTTTGCATATGTATTTATTTCTCTTTTTGAAGCCCCATTGAAGTACCACTGAAAGTTTTTTTCCGTCCATCCTGCATATCTTATCCAGATGATCCGTCCGAAATGATCGCCTACATATTTGTTCATTCCTGCTCCCATACTCAGGTTAATTTTGCCTTTACTGTATTTTAAATCTGCTATACCTCCATAGAAATTGTTAAGCATCCATTTCCTGCGCACCAGGTCGACCCTGTCTATAAGTATTGGCCCAGCCATCCAGTTTGGAAGCCCATAATCTGACAAAAGTTCATCTTCCCTGTACTGCTCATAGAACCCTGAGCCATATGTAAAATGATATGCAGCACTCAACTGAAGAAAATCATTAAGGTCATTTTTATAAAGTACCTGAAAATGGTATTGATTATAATTATCTTTCTGGTCAGCATAGTATCTTTGATCGCCGAATACATCAGTGTATTCACCTGCAGGATTATAGGTACGCGCAGTATCGATCACATCCCGCGGGGCACCCCACCAGCTTATCCCTGTAACCTCCTCACCAAGTATGGCATTTGCTTTGAAAGTGCCAATCTTTGAATTATAGATTCCCGTTAAGAAAAGGGACCTGTGATCAGACCCGCTGCGGTCAATATATCCATCCGTTGTAAGACCTGATAGTCTCAGGTCGAATTTAAACCTTTCCTTAATAAGACCGGTACCAACTTTCAATGTTCCTCTGAATGTATTAAATGAGCCAACGCTGCTGCTTATTTCTGCATAAGGCTCATTGGAAGGTGTTTCGGTACGAAAATTAACACTTGCCCCGAAGGCTGCCGCACCGTTTTTTGATGTTCCCACACCCCTCTGAACCTGTATGTCGGATATTGACGAGGCCAGGTCGTGCATATTAACCCAGAATACCTGCTGCGATTCAGAATCATTGATTGGTATGCCGTCAATAGTGACATTAATCCTGCTGGGGCCGGTACCCCTGATCCTGAAATTTGTATACCCCAGGCCTGCACCCGCTTCCGATGTTTCTACCAGTGATGGAAGTGATGAAAGTATGAATGGAAGGTCCTGCCCGGTATTCAGTTTATCTATTTCTTCACTGTTAAGATTAGTGTATGCCACGGGGGTGGTCTCTGTCGCCCTGGTTCCGAGAACCATCACTTCATCGGCATGAATAAGTGCTACCTGCAGTAAAAATTCAAGATAAAGATCATGATCCAGATCAATTTCTTTCTCTATGGGTTGATACCCAAGGTATGAAACGTTAATGGTATAATTACCTTCTTTTATTGGTTTGAACCTGAATAAACCATCAGACCCCGCGGTAGTACCAAGGTAGGTGTTTTTAATAATGACAGTAGCACCGGGAAGCGGCCGGCCGCCTTCATCCATAACTTTCCCGCTGAGTATCCATTTTTGTTCCTGCTGTACGGAGAAAGCACTCATAGCAATAAGAAGTAACAATGACGAGACCAGTAAGAATTTTTTCATTTTTCTTTTGATTTTATGAATACTCTATCAGAAGAATGAGGTCTCTTTCCTACGACGGCATTATCCGTATCAGGTACAGAGGGTATGATCTCAGCCCGTATATTAAGGCACCCCATTATTTTGATATAACAAAGGTAAGAAGATTGACATATGTCTGCAAATATGATCATGATTATATCATTTATAAAAGATTTCTTACTTTTGACCTGCTATTTTATTTGCCGAGGTAGAAAATGGAATATCTTCTAAAGAAACTAAACTACAAAGAACAGGAAAGGATCTGCATAGTTAATGGCATGAATACATTTATTAGAGAAATAAAGTATCTAAGGCCCTATGTAAGAGTGGACAGGCAAATAGACCCCAAGTTCCTCTATGAATTCTGCCTGGTTTTTATCAAAAAGAAATCTGAGCTGAAAGAAACTGTCCCGCAGAGCATTCATAATCTGGCAGAGGATGGTGTGCTATGGTTTGCTTATCCCAAGAAGAGTTCAAAGAAATACAATTCTGATATAAACAGGGACAAAGGCTGGGACCTTCTCAACTCGCATGGTTTTGAGCCTGTAAGGCAGGTATCTGTTGATGATGACTGGAGTGCTTTGCGTTTCAGGAATATAAGGTATATAAGAAGAAGTAATCGATAATCTTCACTTTTTAGTTACTTTCTTCAAAAAGTAACTTCACCCCGGGGTCTGGTGTTATTTCATCAGGTGGATATGAGGATCTCAATGTAAATGACTGGGTTTGCTTGCTTACAATTATCTTTTCAACTCGTGCACCAGACTGATCAATAATTTTAAGTTCCAGAGGAAACTCAAAGATATGATCATCCTGCTCCTGTTCAATCAGTACATTAATTTCATTTCTCCTGTTATTATACGTCCAGCTTATTTTCAGTACAGGATTATTGGGCAAATACAGCCACTGGTGAAAGAAATTACCCAGGTCTCTATTTGTAACATCCTCTATGGTCTGTACAAAATCAGAGGTCAAAGCATTCCTGTTACGGTATCTGGCATAATAAGTCTGTATGCCAGTCCAGAAAAGATCTTCTCCCAGTTCATTTTTCAGCATATGTAGTACCCAGGCACCCTTCTGGTAGGAATTTGCATTAAGCAATTTCATGAAATCAAAAATAGTAGTATCTATCACGGGGGCCGGGTTTTGCTTACTTGATGCTATAACCCTTTGCCTGGCCATGTCCATTACAGCTTTAAGTCGTGTTTCCCCTTCTGTGCTACCCTGGTAAAGAGCTGTCAGGTATGTGGCAAAACCCTCGCTAAGCCATATATGATGCCAGTCATTTTCTGTGACTGAATTTCCGAACCACTGGTGAGCGATCTCGTGAGCCATCAGTCGTTCAGCCATTCCATGTCCGGTAACAGAAGACTCGGAATAGAATATACATCCAGCATTTTCCATGCCGCCAAAAATTGTTTTTGACTGTACATTAGCAAGTTTTTCATAGGCATATGGGCCTATCTTCTCACTGTACCAGGTAAAAGGTTCCACTGCAGCCGAATAATCTGAGAAACCAGCTTCGCGGTCTTCAGGAAATACATATGTCCATATATCCGTTTCTCCTATTTTACCAGCCAGCTGTGTAGCAAATTTGGCAACTCCAATTACCATAACTTTTGTAGATATACTTATTTCCTCCTTCCAGTGAGTGATTTTTATCCCTTCAGGCAGTGTGCTTTCCTCATAAAGATAACCGTTTGAAACAACCTTGTATTTTGCAGGGGCATAAACAATGAAATCAACAAATGCTTTGTCAGAAGGATGATCTACGCAGGGTATCCAGTTCCTTGCCCTGTCAGGCCAGTTATCAGCAAAAAAAGTGCGGTCGCCGTGAATGTTGGTAGAAATAATCAGACCGTCAGCTGGAATTCCATAATAACTGATAGCAAGACTGGAGGTCTCCCCTTCAGATTTCTCTCCCAAAAGATCAATCCGGAGCCTGTCATCCTTATGCTCCCAGGTAACAGGCTTATTATCGACCTTAATTTCCTCAACAATCATCCCCTTCCCGTCAGATTTAAGATCAACAAGATCGAGAATGATCTGATCCGTATTCCCTAAATGCATAATACTTAATGTGGCTTCGCCCCTTATAAGATTATAACTATCAGAAAGATATATTGTAAATTCATATTGAATAACATCTATATTACCATTGACCGGGTACTTATCCGTTCCTGATAATGAAACTGATAAGAGAAAAAGCAATAATGCGGTAATAATTCTCATGGTCCCAGGTTTTGGGTTTTATGCTTGCAAAGGTAATTTTTTAAATAATTGTAGAATGTTAAATAATAATAAAATGAGAATAACTGATAATTCTGCTGATAACGGGGGATGGATTCTTATTAATACTTTCAATTTTGCTAAAGTTGTTAATGCTTTGAAAACGGCGTGATATAGGTAAAGACAATCCGGACAAATTAAGAGATCTTAAAGGGCAAATTACATTTATTTAATTAGCTTTGTAGAAAATTACAATAATGAATCACGATTATAACACCCAGAGGAAGAGGATGTCCCTTCCAGAATACGGAAGGAATGTACAAAAGATGGTTGATCATATAAAAACCATTAAAGATAAAACTGAGCGCTCGCGTGCTGCAAGATCAGTAATACAGATCATGGGGAACCTCAATCCCAACCTCAGGGATTCAGGCGATGTAAGGCATAAACTTTGGGATCATCTTACAATTATTGCAGACTTCGACCTTGATATTGATGCCCCTTATCCACCACCGGCAAAAGAGGTATTGCAGGAAAAACCGAAGGAAATAGCTTATAAGAAAGATGAAGTCCAATACCTTCATTATGGCAGGATCATTGAGATGATGATAGATGAAGCATGCAAAATGGAGGAAGGGGATAAGAAAGACTACCTTGTTATACTTATAGCAAACCAGATGAAGAAGGCTTCCGCAACATGGAACCGTAGCCAGGTTAATGACGATGTTATACTTAAAGATCTTGTTGATATGTCGGATAACAAGCTGAAAATCCCGGAAGGGATTAAGTTGCTTGATGTGAAAGATTTGATGGGACCGAAAAAGAAAAAACCGCTGGGTAAACAAAAAAACCAGCATAAGAAAAAATACCAGTCGAAGCGGCAATGAGTAAATTCATAGTTGAAGGAGGCAGAAAACTAAAAGGTAAAATACAGCCGCAGGGGGCTAAAAATGAAGCCCTGCAGGTTATCTGCGCAACCCTTCTGACACCTGAGAAAGTCGTTATACGTAATATTCCGGACATAAGTGATGTAAACAAGCTTATTGAACTTATATCCAGCCTTGGCACTGATGTTGAAAAACTGTCAGAAGGTACCTATTCATTCCAGGCAAGGAATATTAATCTTAAATACCTCGAATCGTCTGTATATATTGAGCAGAGTTCAGCACTCAGGGGCTCTGTTATGATTCTAGGTCCCCTGCTTGCCAGGTTCGGTAAAGCCAGCATGCCCAAGCCTGGAGGTGATAAAATAGGCAGGAGGAAAGTAGATACACACCTGACCGGTTTTAAAAACCTCGGGGCCAGATTCAGGTATGATACGGCGAAATCAATATATTTCGTATCGGGGAAAAATCTCAGAGGTTCATTTATGCACCTTGATGAAGCCTCGGTGACAGGTACAGCAAATATTTTAATGGCCTCGGTGCTGGCAAAAGGTAAAACAACTATCTATAACGCAGCCTGCGAACCTTACATACAGCAGCTATGTCGAATGCTGGTATCGATGGGCGCAAAAATTGAAGGAATAGGATCTAACCTTTTAAATATAGAAGGAGTAAAAGAACTTGGGGCGTGTGATCATACGATATTACCAGATATGATTGAGACAGGATCATTCATTGGCCTGGCTGCTATTACAGGTTCTGAACTCACCATTAGCAATGTCTCATATGAAAATCTTGGAATAATACCCTATTCATTCAAACGCATGGGTATCCATCTCGAAAGAAAAGGGGACGATATCTATATACCGGCACATACTTTCTACGAGATAGAAACATATATTGATGGTTCAATTATGACCATATCCGACGGTATATGGCCAGGACTCACACCCGATCTGCTGAGTATCTTCCTGGTAGTGGCCACCCAGGCAAAAGGTTCGGTGCTGATACACCAGAAAATGTTCGAGAGCAGGCTCTTCTTTGTGGATAAACTCATTGATATGGGTGCCCAAATAATATTATGCGACCCTCATCGTGCCAGTGTAATTGGCCTGGAAAGAAAATTTAAGCTGAGAGGTACAACCATGACATCTCCTGATATAAGGGCTGGTGTCGCACTGCTGCTGGCCGCTCTCTCAGCCGAGGGGACAAGCACCATATATAATATTGAACAGATCGACAGGGGCTACCAGGATATTGACAGAAGGCTGAATGCTCTGGGAGCCAGGATTGAGAGAGTAGGCTAAGGCTGAGATGAGGTGATCTAGATACAACTAGTAGAGACGTTGCATGCAAGGTCTCTACTTATAAACCAAAAAAATATCAACAATGTCAAAGAAAGATCCACGAAGAAAAGAATTATACACACCCAACATCCCTGAACCCAGGGGACATTATTCACAGGCAGTGCAGTTTAATGACCTGATCTTCGTTTCAGGGCAATTACCTGTAAATCCATTTACGGGTGAACCGATAAAAGGTGATATTGAAGAGCAGACCATGCAGGTGCTGGAAAATATTGAGACCATCCTTAAAGATTCCGGCTCTGATAAAAAAAATATTCTGAAAACCACTGCCTATATTTCAAATATGTCGCACTGGCCAATGGTTAACGAGGTATACAGGAAATTTTTCGGTAAACATAAACCAGCAAGGGCAGTGGTCCCAACCAATGAATTACATTACGGGGTATTGATAGAGATAGAGGCTATTGCGTCAGTATAATTCATCAATAAATAATCGATATTGACTATGACGGGTTAAAAATACCTCTCTGACCTTCAGCAGGTTTTTAATGCTCGTTTCAATATTCGACTTTCGCTATTTCTTAAGGCTTGTAAAGGACTCTATCGTCGGTGGATTATTTAGATGTCTTTTCACAGCACAAAGATCCATTGCATTTACAATTGCATTCCTGTACTTTTCAGGGAAATCATCAGGTAAAACAGCTTCCAGTTCAATCCTTTCTATAAGCTTTGTTTCGGTATTGAAGCTGTGTCGCTGCAGAATCCTGATTTTGCTGGTGTCGATACCGCGCTTTTCGCAGAAATATTTTACATAAATTCCTGCACAGGTACCTATTGAAGCAAGGAAAAGACTGAATGGTTCCGGAGCAGATTCATCTCCCCCGCTTCTTTTTGGCTGGTCAGTCGGTATTACGTAACCGTTAATCCTTGCATTTACCTTCTTATTCTCTTCAAAAAAAATCTCAAGTTCCATTAAAAATTTAATTATGTTATATACACTCACATGCTATAACATAAAAATCCCAAATATGTTCTGATTGTTCGTAAATATAAAAGGTAAAGTAAATTTCTCTTTTAAATCCTTTAAGGCTTTGAAATTTACTTTACCTGGTCAGGTGTGTTATGCCAGCAGTAAAAGTACAAGCAAAGTTATGCCTGTGAATAATATAATTAATGATATAAGCAGTCGTTTTCTACGATTTTTTCTCCTTTTCGCTTCATAATCTGCAATTGCATCCTGATCGTTTCCCGAATCCAAAAGGTCCCGGGCTTCATTCCTGAATGCATTCAGACTATATTTACCAGCGATGTAAGAGATTGCATATCCAATTAATGTTACAGAGACGAAAACTATAACATCATCAACTGCTCTGAATTCAAATTTTGAGTATTTCAGGAAATGGTAGTAAAACATTCCCAGGATAATCATGACAGGTGTCGATAAAGAATTTACAATCTGGAACACAGGTATGTGTACCGATAGGAAGTCATTTAACTTACTCAGCCTGGATTCGAAATTATCAGCGTAGTTATTCATCCCGGCAATTAGCTTCAGGAGATATAAATCATAAATAATCGACCCGGCTGTAATAAGGAACAGAACAGATATTGAAAAGATCAGGTTGCCAAGCTCAAATGCCATTAATGTAAACACCACAATAGCAACGAGCAATGTAAACTTAATTGATAATCCCGTTATCACAGCTGATTTAACCGACCCTGTCAGCTGACTTTCTCTTTTTCTTCTCAGGCTTAATATCTCTTTCCTTGAGAGGTTGATTTTTGAATTAACACCTACATTTTTTTCTTTCCATATTTTTTTCAAGTTCATTTCTTCTTTCATAACCTTAATCATTAAATTGTATATATAAATCATGCAGCTTTTTCTTGATCCTGTGTATTTTAACACTTATATTACTGGAGGAATAACCAGTAATTTCAGCAATCTCCCGGTAAGAATACTCATCCAGGTAGAGCAGAATTATTGCCCTTTCCACCCTGTTAAGTTTACTAATTGCCCTGTAAAGAAGGGCAATATCCTCATCCATATCATAATCTCCAGATTTGTCCGCTATAAACGATTGGTTTTCGTCCCCCAAAAAAACATGTCTCTTTTTCTTCCTGTAGGTTATTGCCGTATTAAGTGCAATCCTGTATAACCAGGTGGAAAATGATGATTTATGATTAAAATCACCGTAAGCCTTCAGGACCCTGTAGACAATTTCCTGGAAAAGGTCTTCCCTGTCAGCCTTCTCATTAAAAAATGAAAAACATATCCTGTTCAATATGTCCTGGTTTGAATATATTTTTTCGACTATTTCATCCATGGTAACTGGTAAACATTTTTTCTATTAGACTAACGAAACTTTAAATTACTACAAAATTATCAATGATTAATTACGAGATATGACATTTTGTCCCCACAGGTCATATGGCAGGTTATTTGCTGTAACCCCTTAAAATAACAGTAAAATGAAAATATATGGCGAAAACAAAAAGCGGCAAAGAAGAGGAAAAGAGCAGGCAGTTGAAAGCCCAACAGGCTGATAAAGTGAGTAATAAGGAAGAGCTGGAAGACAAGGATGAAGAAGTGTCTGTTGGGGATATAGAACAGGAATTACCAGAAACGGAATACGGGCAGGAAGATAGTGTGGAAGATAAAGAACAGGAATCTGACAATAGTGAGAAGAAGGAGGAAGATTTTGAAGCAAAATTGTCAGAATTGCAGGATAAATACCTCCGGCTGTCTGCCGAGTTTGATAATTACCGCAAAAGAACATTAAGGGAAAGAATAGAGCTCACAAAATCAGCAGGTGAAAATATTATTGTCGGACTTCTTCCTGTTATGGACGATTTCGACCGTGCCATGAGCCTTATGGAGAAGGTATCAGACTGTAAAGCGATGAAAGAAGGAATAGATCTCATATACGTTAAAATGAAAGATTTTCTTAAACAACAGGGCGTTAAGGAAATACATGCTATAAACAAAGATTTTGATACTGATCTGCATGAAGCAGTTACAAAGATACCGGCTGTCGAAAAGAAGAAAAAAGGCAAAGTGGTGGATGTAATTCAAAAAGGCTACTACTTGAATGACAAAATAATTCGTTATTCGAAAGTAGTAGTAGGGGAATAATATCAGAGAGGATGAGTAAAAGAGATTATTACGAAGTACTGGGTGTATCAAAGAATGCAACAAAAGAGGAAATAAAGAAAGCTTACCGTCAGAAAGCTCTCAAATATCATCCAGATAAGAACCCGGGTGATAAAGAAGCAGAGGATAAATTCAAGGAAGCAGCAGAAGCCTATGAAGTTTTGCGTGACGATGACAAGAAGGCGCGCTATGACAGGTATGGCCATGCGGGTCTTGGCGGCCAGAATGGTTTTGGCGGAGCAGGTATGACCATGGAAGATATTTTTGCTTCTTTCGGTGATATTTTTGGAGATGCTTTTGGTGGTTTTGGTGGCTTTGGTGGTTTTAGCGGAGGCAGAACGCGTCAGAGAATAAATAAGGGATCTAACCTTAGAGTTAAGGTTAAACTGAACCTGAAGGAGATATCAAAAGGTGCCGAGAAAAAAATAAAGGTAAACAAATATGTAAGCTGTTCAAGCTGTGGAGGCACAGGGGCAGCCGATAGTAACAGCTACTCTACCTGTAGTACATGCCACGGCTCAGGCCAGGTTACAAGAATAACAAATACTCTGCTGGGACAGATGCAAAGCACTTCAATCTGTCCTACATGTGGCGGTGAGGGTAAGATAATTACAAAAAAGTGTAACTCCTGTTTTGGTGAAGGCATAGTAAAAGATCAGGAGGTAATTAAGATTAATATCCCGGCGGGTGTAGCCAAAGGGATGCAGATGACGGTGAATGGAAAAGGAAATGCTGCCAGAAGGGGAGGCGTGCCTGGGGACCTGCTGGTTATGATGGATGAGGAAGAACATCCTGAACTATACAGGGAAGGAAAAGACCTTATCTATAATCTCTATATCAGCGTGCCCGAAGCAATAATTGGAACCAATGTTGAAATACCAACGATCGAAAGTAAGGTGAAAATAAAGATAGAGCAGGGAACTCAACCGGGTAAAATATTAAGGCTGAGAGGTAAAGGACTCCCTGAAGTGAATGGATATGGTAAAGGTGATCTACTGGTTAACGTCAATGTGTGGATTCCTAAAAAATTAAGCACAGAGGAACAGAAAATGATGGAGAAAATGATGCAGTCTGAGTCTTTTACGCCCAATCCGGGGAAAGATGACAAGGGATTCTTTGAACGGATGAAGTCATACTTCGAATAAAAAAAAAGCACCTGTAGCGCAATATCAAAAGTCATTTAAACCACCTGGTTGATAAAATAACTTTGTATTTACATTAAAGAGTATTTGTTTTATATATTTACAGATTCATTGTTTAACCCGGTAAAATATAATAAATGTCACTTCTGCAAGCAGAAAATGTAGTAAAACAGTACAGGAACCACCTGGCACTGGACAATCTAAGTATGATAGTGCCCAAACAGTCCATTTACGGACTCCTGGGGCCAAATGGGGCAGGTAAAACAACCCTCCTTAGGATAATAAACCAGATTACCGCTCCGGATAGCGGAACGATAATACTCGATGGCCATAAAATTAACAGGAACGATCTTGCTCATATAGGTTATCTTCCGGAAGAAAGAGGTCTTTATAAAAAAATGAAAGTCGGTGAACAGGCTATGTACCTGGCCCGGCTTAAGGGACTGAATAAACAGGATGCTATAGCAAAACTCAAGGATTGGTTTACCAGGCTGGAAATAATAGACTGGTGGGATAAAAAAGTGGAAGAGCTATCAAAAGGAATGCAGCAGAAAATTCAATTTGTCACCACCGTTCTTCATGATCCCGAGCTGCTTATTTTTGACGAACCATTCAGTGGCTTTGACCCAATAAATGCAAGTATATTAAAAGATGAGATACTTAACCTCAGGGACAAGGGAGCCACTGTTATCTTCTCCACTCATAATATGGGCTCCGTTGAAGAAATGTGCGACCATATAACCCTGATTGACAGGTCAAAGTCGATACTTGAAGGTAGTGTCACAAAAATACGTGAAGAATGGGCTGCTAATGAATACGATGTAGTATTCAGGGGCGAAGCCGATATTAAAGGGAACAGACATTACGACGTACTGAAAATAACAAGTGAAAATGGTAAAACCTCTGTCAGGCTCAAAACCACTGAAGATATTGATATTAACAATATTGTGAGAGATATGACTGAGAAAGGGAAAATTTTATCATTCAATCCTGCACTACCCTCGATGAATGAGATTTTTATTCGTGTAGTTGAAGCAAATAAAAAAAACTGATCCAAACCTAAAAAATCATGGCAAACATATCAACTATAATAAAAAGAGAATACACAACAAGGGTAAAGAAAAAGTCATTCATTATTATGACCGTTCTTACTCCTCTTATATTTGCTTCACTTTTCCTTATCCCCGTATTGATAATGGGCAACCAGGATAAAGAATTTAAGAAGATAGCTGTAGTGGAAGACGGAAGCGATCTGTTCAAAGGAGTTATCAAGGACAGGGATGACGCAGACTTTGTTTATCTGGAAAATGTTGATATCAATGAACTGAAAACAAGCTTTGAGGACGACGGTTATTACGGGATATTATATATATCACCTGTCGTCACTAATGTCCCTCAGGCAGTACAACTTATATCTAAAAAACAGCCACCACTGGATATTCTGCAGTATATAGAAAGAACACTGGAACAGAATATTGAAAACAAAAAACTTCTGGCATACAATATTGAAGATATAGACGAAATACTGAAAAGCGTTCAAACTGATGTTTCGGTACAGACAATAAGAATTGATGATGAAGGACAGACAAAAGAAACCAGTACAGGCATCTCGATGGCCCTCGCTTATATAGGAGCACTTATGATGTATATGGTTGTTCTTCTATTCGGTACGCAGGTAATGAGAGGTGTCTTTGAGGAAAAAAACAGCCGTATAGTAGAAGTAATTATATCGTCGGTTAAACCAATTCAGTTAATGATGGGTAAGATTGTCGGTATAGCACTGGTCGGACTAACACAGTTTTCTATCTGGATTATCCTGACATTTGCAATACTTACCGTTGCACAGTCAAAAATCCTGCCTGATAACCCAAAGGAGATAAGTCAGCAGATATCACAGAGCGTTATGAACCAGGTTCAGTACTCACAGGCTGGTGAAGCAGCAGAACAGGCTATTCAATTGACAGCCAGGGAACAGGAGTTTGCTAAGATATTTAACAACCTTATGAATGTCAACTGGCCCCTGATCATAACTTCATTCTTCTTTTATTTTATATTCGGCTACCTACTATACGGTTCCATATTTGCTGCTATTGGATCTGCAGTGGATACCGATTCCGACACACAACAGTTTATGTTCCCGGTAATGTTACCTATAATACTGGGATTGTTTGTTGCAATAGGAACAATGGAAAATCCTGAAAGCTCCCTCGCCTTCTGGTTTTCATTGATTCCTTTTACATCCCCTATTGTAATGATGGCAAGATTGCCTTTTGAAGTTCCAATATGGGAGCTGGTGGTTTCAATAGGAATACTCATTGTAACCTTCCTGGGCTTTGTTTACCTCGCTGCAAGAATATACAGGATTGGTATACTCATGTACGGTAAAAAAGTAACCTATAAGGAGATGTGGAAATGGATAAGGTATAAAGGGTAAATCAGCTATGAGTGATGAATTATGAGTGATGAATTATGAGTGATGAGTTATGAACCGAGCAGCGTGAGATTGCCATAGGTTAGCGAGTGCTGCGAGCTCAATGATGGCCGAAGACCAGAAGCAATTATGAATAAATCTTGGTTTAATTCAACAAAAAAACGATTAAACCACCCGATTAAACAATTTAACTATTCAACATTTCAACATTACTAAACCTCTAAACCTCTGAAAAATAATGGCCAAGGTACTTGTAATAGATGACGAAAAAGCAATACGTAATACCCTTAAAGAGGTCCTTGAGTATGAGAAGCATGAAGTGGACCTTGCAGAAAATGGGGTGAGTGGACTGGAGCTTTTCAGCGGGAACAGGTATGATGTTATACTCTGTGATATCAAGATGGAAAAGATGGATGGCATAGAAGTGCTTGAGAAAATACAGGAAGTGACAGACGATGTACCGGTGATTATGATATCAGGTCATGGCAATATTGATACTGCCGTTGAGGCAATTAAAAAGGGCGCTTTTGATTTTCTGGAAAAACCGCTTGATCTTAACAGGCTCTTGATTACCATGAGAAATGCAATGGACAAATCGAACCTGATAACACAAACCAAGACTCTAAAGAAACAGGTAAGCAAAAAATTTGAAATAGTAGGTGAATCAGAGGCAATACTGCGAGTGAAAGAAATGATCGACAGGATTGCACCAACGGAAGCAAGAGTATTAATAACAGGTGCGAACGGAACAGGCAAAGAACTTGTAGCTCATCAGATACATGAAAAAAGCAACCGTTCTAAAGGGCCTTTCGTAGAGGTAAACTGCGCTGCTATTCCTTCAGAGCTTATCGAAAGTGAACTATTCGGACATGAAAAAGGATCGTTCACCTCAGCCCATAAACAAAGGATTGGCAAATTTGAACAGGCAAACGAGGGGACTATCTTCCTTGATGAAATAGGCGACATGAGCCTCCCGGCACAGGCAAAAGTGCTGAGAGCACTGCAGGAAAACAAAATATCTCGTGTTGGATCCGATAAGGATATCAAGGTTGACGTCAGAGTTATTGCTGCGACTAACAAAAATATAAGTGAAGAAATAGAAAAAAACAGCTTCAGGGAAGATCTTTATCATCGCCTGAGTGTAATACTGATAGATGTACCAAAGCTGAATGACAGGATAGATGACATTCCTTTACTGGCCGACCATTTTAACCACTTAATTTGCCTTGAATACGGGGTCAGCCTCAGGACAATAGACGATAGTGCTATTAAGGAATTGAAGAAAATAGAATGGACAGGTAACATCAGGGAGTTCAGAAATGTTCTTGAACGCCTGATAATACTCTGCCCCGAAAAAATTACCGGTAAGGATGTGGTTTCATATGCACATCCCATTTCAGGTAATAAATAATCCCGCCTGGTCATAGACCTGACTTTATTGAGCTATTAACAAGACCGTGAGGCTTCCTGTATTTATTTTGACTAAATTTGTGGATAAGCAACAATTAAACCAATGGATCGTATTGAATCGGATAAACTTGGTGAGCTTAAAATACCGGAAGAAGCCCTGTACGGTATTAACTCACTAAGGGCAAAAGACAACTTCCCGGGGGATATCTCTTTTCATAAAGAATGGTACAGAGCAACAGGAATGGTGAAACAGGCATGCTATAGAGTTTACAGACGCTTTTGTGAAGCCTCTGAAAAGAAATATGCCGGGAATGTTCCCCTGAAAATAATATCCCGCGATACAATTGATGCCCTGGAGAATGCTGCAATCGAGGTATCAGAAGGACTGTATTTCAGTCACTTTATAGTACCTGCCCTCCAGGGTGGTGCAGGTACAAGCATAAATATGAATATAAATGAGATAATCACTAACGCTGCCCTTATAAATAGTGGTAACAACGCAGGTGATTATACAATCATCGACCCGATTGAGCATGCAAACATATACCAGTCAACAAATGACGTCATACCTACAGCCCTTACCGTGGCTTCCATGAAGCTACTTGGAGAACTGGAGGAATCAATAAATTCACTGCGTAAAAATATTGAAGGACTTGAAACAACATATCGCGAATACCTGAGGCCAGGTTATACACAGATGCAGGAAGCCGTGCCATCGTCTTTCGGCAAACTGTTCAGTGCATATAACGATGCTCTGTCACGTGACTGGTGGAGAGTGTCAAAATGTAAGGAAAGGATAAAGGTAGTAAACCTGGGTGGAGGGGCTACAGGGACAGGTCTTGCCATCCCCCGGTTTTTCATTATTGAGGTCGTGCCTGAATTAAGGCATCTGACATCCCTGCCACTTACAAGAAGTGAAAACCTGAATGATGCAACCTCAAATCTTGATAAATGGGTTGAAATACATGCCACACTTAAGTCCCATGCCGTTAACCTCGAAAAAATTGCCTCGGATATCAGGCTCCTGGCGGCTGACATATGCGGAACAGGACTTATTAGTATTCCGGAGCGACAGAAGGGCAGCTCATTAATGCCCGGTAAAATTAATCCTGTTATATCTGAATATGTCATAAGTACAGCACATAAGATATATTCCAATGATATGCTTATAAGTAACCTGTGCGGACAGGGATGCCTCGATCTTAATGCATATATACCACTTATCGGCCACAGTATTATAGAAAGTCTTAAATTGCTGATTAATGCAAATAACAGTCTCTCGATAAATATGGTAAATGATCTGAAGGTCAATAAAAAGGCAGCCTATGATGCCTTGATTGAAAGTCCAGTTATTAGTACCGCCCTGATCCCATACATAGGCTATAACAAAGCAACTGAAATTGCTCTATATATGAAAGAAGAGAAAACTGACATCTTTGAGGCCTGCCAGTTTACCGGGTATGTTGAAAGGAAAAAACTGGAAGACATACTCAAACCGGGAAACCTGCTCAAATTGGGATTTTCCCTTGATGATATCAGCGTAAAATAATTATTAAATATACCTGTTATGAAGAAAGGTAGGGAGAATACGCCACATATAGGTATATTTGGCAGGAGGAATAATGGGAAGAGCAGCCTCATAAATGCACTAGCAGGACAGGATATAGCAATTGTCTCTGAAGAGGCGGGCACAACCACCGACCCGGTAAAGAAATCATTTGAAATTACAGGTTTTGGCCCAGTAATACTAATCGATACTGCCGGGATAGACGATACCGGTGAGCTCGGGAAAAAACGTGTGGCAAAATCCCTGAAAACACTTGACATAATAGACCTGGGAATACTCATAGTTAATAATGATTTGTGGAATAATTATGAAGAAATGATAATAAATCGTTTCAGGAATACCGACACTCCCTATATTATTGTTCAAAGTAAATCAGACCTGGGAAAGCCATCAGATGAATTCATTGAAAATATTAGAAAGATAACAGGCAAGGAAATAATCAGTTTTTCAGCCCTGACAAGAGAAAATTACGATGATCTGATAAGGAAGATAAAGAACACAATACCAGAACATTCTCTAAAAACACCCAGTTTGCTGGGCGACCTGGTTAGCCAGGGTGATATGGTACTCCTGATAACCCCAATTGATGTTGAAGCACCTGAGGGAAGGCTTATCCTTCCACAAGTCCAGGCTATAAGGGATATTATTGATAATGATGCTATTGCAATAGTTCTTAAAGAAAGAGAAATAGATACATTCCTTAAAAGATCTCCGGTTAAACCTGCCCTGGCTGTTACCGATTCCCAGATATTTGTGAAAGCTGATGCTTCAGTACCAGCAGACATACCACTTACAAGTTTCAGCATAGCTCTGGCACGACTCAAAGGTGACTTCGAAAGTTACCTCAGGGGCACACCAAAAATTTCAGATCTTGAAGATGGTGACAGAATACTGATGCTTGAATCATGTACTCACCAATTATCGTGTGATGATATAGGCAGAATAAAGATACCAAGATGGATAAGCAGTTTTACCGGCAAGAAGCTGTACTTCGATGTTGTAGCAGGACTTGATGCATCTCCCAGGCCCATCAAAGATTATTCACTTGTTATACAGTGCGGCGGATGCATGATAACACGTAAACAGTTACACAACAGGATAAGACCGGCAAAAGATGAAGGCATCCCGGTTACCAATTATGGATTGGCCATAGCATGGGTACAGGGAATATATAGTAGAGCTGTGGCACCGTTCATTGGTACCGGTTTAGGCGGGGAAGAGTATTTGTAATTATTATTTATTATTTATTATTTACGAATCAAGTTCTGAAAATTCAGGACGAGTGCTGTGAACTCGCTGAACCCAGAGCACTCTGGGTGAAGTAATAAAGAGTTATGAGATGATAGATAAGAAAACCCCAAAGTCAGGATTCAATAATCCAATAATCCATTTATCCACAGTAATCAGAACCTGAAGTAGATAAATGGCTGTATATCTGCTGACTGAACATTATATAATACCAGTGCCACAAGATAAACGAGGATAATCTTCACCGCCAGTGGAAGCCGGATAAAGAGCCCGCGGTACGATTCTTTTACTTTTACCGGTAAAAAATGAAGGATATAACCACTTATTATGATGATAATTACCTGGCTATATGCTGTTAAAACATTCAAAAGGCTTCCGGGGCTGAAAGAGGTGAATATCTGTCTGAACATCACATGGACATGATCCATATCAACAGCCCTGAAGAATATCCAGGAGAAGCTTACAAAATTAAAGGTAATAAAAACTGATATCAGCCTTTTAATCCTGCCAGGCAACCTGCGACGGGGAAACATTTTACTCCATAGCTTATTCACCATTAAGCCCAGCCCGTGAATACCACCCCATAAAACGAACCTCCATGCAGCACCATGCCATAAGCCTCCTAGAAGCATAGTTATCATCAGGTTTATATAGGTTCGGATTTCACCCTTTTTGTTTCCTCCGAGAGATATATACAGGTAATCCCTCAGCCAGCGGGACAGTGATATATGCCATCTCCTCCAGAAATCAGTCAGGTTATATGCTTTATAAGGTGAGTTGAAGTTAACCGGCAATCTGTATCCCAGCATCAGTGCTATTCCTATTGCGATATCAGTATACCCTGAAAAGTCACAGTAAATCTGAAGCCCATATCCATAAACAGCCATAAGGTTCTCCAGCCCTGAATACATCAGAGGTGTATCGAATACCCGGTCAACGAAGTTAACGGAAATGAAGTCTGAAATAACAATCTTCTTTATCAGGCCCGCCACAATAAGAAAGAGCGCATGCCCCCATTCCCTCCTCGAGAGTTTAAACGGAGCATAGAGCTGTGGAACGAATTCAGACGCCCTTACAATAGGACCCGCAACAAGCTGGGGAAAAAATGAAACGTAGAACCCAAAATCAAGTATATTCCTTACAGGTTCTGTTCTGCCCCTATACACATCCATTGTATAACTTATAGTCTGGAAGGTGAAGAATGAAATACCTACAGGCAATATTATAACGTCAATATTAAAACCTGTTCCCAGATAAAAATTGGAAAGGGCAGCAAACCAATCGATAACCGGCAGATTAGTATTGAATATATTATTGACTATACCGGTAAAGAATCCCGTATACTTGAAATAGGATAACATCCCAAGGTTCACCAGAAGGCTGAGAAAAACGAAAAATCTCTTTATTGATTTTCTCTCAAACCTGTAAATCATCAGTCCTGCCAGGTAATCAGTAAGGGTTGAAATAACCAGCAGGAAGAAAAAGACGCCACCCGACTTGTAATAGAAAAACAGGCTGAACAGGAAAAGGTAAGTATTCCTGAGTAATGGTTTACTAAAAAGAAGGGTGTAAAACATAAAGCCTATAAAAAGCAATACCCAGAATGAAGCTCTTGAAAAGAGAAGTGGTTTGCCCTGGTCATATGAACCCAGGTCGACGAGCATCTCACCGGGGTTCACTTGCTGATTCACTCCTTTAAAGTAGCTGCCCACGATTGAGTCAGCATATACTTCCTCTCCATATAAACTGTCAGTTTCTTTTCTTTCTTTCTGTTTCTGGATTTCAGTGCCTCCGATATCACCCAGCATGATCTCGGCAAGAGTATCTCCACCATCATATGTCAGGTGTGTCAGATCATTTGCAGCGAGGGCTGGATCATTCCGGCTCCACTCTATTATTGAGTTTTTCCCACCCATAGCCTGCCACGCATCCCAGAATAATACACCTGCCCTCTGAGCAGCATTTTTCTGAGCATCTCTTATTAAGGGAATAGTATTATACGACTGGTAAACACCATCAACCTTATGTGCCATGTCCGTGATCCCAACTACCATGATCACTGCATCCGGGCATATCTGCTTCAGGCTTACCAGTTGTTGATAAATTCCATCTTCGTAGTACTTAAAGCTTGACCTTACACTTAAAACAACATTCAACCCGTAATGAAGTATGATAACATCAGGATCGAGCATCCCGTATAACTCCGAAAGGTTATCCCTTGAGATCATTGCATACTCAAAACCGGCACTGGCCCTCCTGGGAATATTGTCAACTATTACTCCCTCATCGCTTTCAAGACTGAAGCCATAGAAATCAGGGCTGCTTCTCCCTTTAAAAACAACCTTCATGTATCCAGTGTATCCAAGGTCAGCGGAATATTCACTTTCCCTGTTCGTGGGGAGGAGCACGTCCTTCTTAATTAATTCTTCGCCCGTATATATCTCGATCCCAAGGGTGTCTTTAAGATTACCATAAAAAAGGCGGAAACTGTTATATACTGATGATAGAGTATCAGCGAATACTGAAGGTTCAACACTGAACCATGCAGATGTTGGTTCTGCATTCCTTTCATATGGTGCAGTAAACCTGCTGAGGCTCATCAGCGGTCCCAGTTTTCTGTGTCCTATTAATCCATTCCTGTAATCAAGGTAATCATAGCTCTTCCAGTTATCTGACGATTTAACATACGAGGTTCTTGTATAAGCGACCAGCGGGCTCATACTCAATAACCCGGGGCCTGTACCACCTCCGGGCTTCCTAAGTTCTTCCCGTAGACGGCAGGTGATGCGGTCTCCCTCCAGTTGCGAGTCGCCATAATACATTATCCTTACCTGGCCTGTATCACTATCTGCCATATTTCGAAGGGTGGCTGAAAGATCCTGTGAATCAGAGAAGTCGAAAAGATATCCATGATTCGCTTCAGGCTTTGATGTACTATCAGGTTCATCATTAAGATAAGTTGTGTCGACAATGGCTGACCCGGATGTAGTATCCACAAGCTTCTTCTCCCTTAAGATAAATGACGAGGAGATTTCAGGCCAGCTTAATGAAAAGCCCGGAGCTACCTCAACCGGGCCACTGATAAAAAATGCCGGAGCATAGAGAAGCAGCAATAAGACCAGGAAGATAAGAAAGGTCTTGTGTGGACGCATAACCTGGATATTATAAGCTCAGAATAGGCATGTTAGCTATTTTTCTTTATTTTCAATTTTTGTCCTACTTTAATTTTCCCTGACCGGCCCAATCCGTTTAGGTTAAGAATATCCGTGGCACTTACTCCTGAATATTCTTTAGCTATATCCCATACCGTGTCTCCATATCGAACTGTATGAATAATATATTCAGTATCAGGAGAATCTTCAGACACCGGTTTTTGAGCAGTAACAGGCTTCCCTATCCTGGTTTGTTTTTCAGCAAAGCTCAGATTATCAACGACAGAATAGTATTCTTTCTCGGAAGGATTCACATATACTGCAAGTTTCTGATTAATACGAATCAGGTTGCGGTATATATTATTCCAGTATCTAAGGTCAGAGACTCCTACATTATACCAGCTCGCTATGTAACCAAGGTTATCTCCTTCCTTGACGGTATATGTTAATTTCGTCTTACCATTTATACTGGGGGGAATATATGTTGACCGTGTAGGGCTGGCATTCTTAAGCTCAGGGTTAAAATAATGATCAGCCCGGTAAGTGGCCACAGAATCCAGAAGTGAAATAAAATCTCCAAGGTGTTTTATTGGCAGGGTAATTGCCATGGGTTTGCTTTTTCCGGGGACTATTAATGCCCTGTACTGTGGATTTAGTGCCTTTATTTCAGCCAGTGGGATATCCATCACTTCAGAAAGTTGTTCCAGATGTATATCCCTTGTTATCATTACTGTATCCGTTGCCAGAGGGAAAGTTACCGCTGCAGGCCTGATATTATGCTCCCTGTAATAATTCATTGCATATGTTGCAGCTATATACCCGGGCAGGTATCCTCTGGTCTCACGTGGCAACCTGTAATAAATTTCCCAGTAATCTTTTCTGTTACCTGACCTTCTTATCGCCTTATTCACATTGCCCGGACCACAGTTATATGCAGCAATAACCAATCCCCAGTCTTCGTAAATATCATAAAGGTCCTTGAGATAACTTGCTGCTGCGTGAGTTGATTTCACAGGATCTCTTCTCTCATCAACCACTGAATTGATAGTGAGGCCGTATGCTCTTCCCGTACTGTACATAAACTGCCATAGCCCGGTGGCACCTACCCTTGAAACGGCATTAGGGTTGAGAGCAGACTCAATAACAGCCATATACTTCAATTCAGCAGGCAGCCCATAAGAGTCAAATATATCCTCAATCATGGGGAAAAAGTATTCCCCAAGCCCCAGCATAATCTCAAAATTACTCCTTTTTTTCCCCGTGTAGACATGGATATGATTTTTTACGACGTTGTTATAAGGAAGGTTTACAACTGAATGAATATTATGCAGGCGTTCCATGTAAACAGAATCTGGAAATTCAACCAGTGGTAAGTATTCTTCTTGAAATGAGTCCTTATTATTTATCATTCTTTCAAGAAACCATATATGTGTAAGGCTATCGAGCTGTCTTTCAATAAATTCAGAATCTGTCCTGGTAATAATTGTATCATTAACTGCCGAGGCTGTCATATTAAAAAATACAATTGCTGATATTAATATTACTAATCTTCGCATAGCTTAATCATTAAAATGTAACTTTTATCCCTACCCCCATTGTTGGCCCGTAAATAGTGCTTATTGGCACAGGTTCAACGCTTAGACTCAATTCAGGGCTAATGTCATAGTCAGCCAGAACAGCATCAACATGAGCTTCCAGTATTGACAGAATGTACCAGAAACCCACGCCAATATAAGATAAATCACGATATCTCCTGTAATAAGATATGGCATTAAGCATCTGGTCTTTTACCCAGCTATGAGTTTGAGGGTTGTAATTATCAGCTCCCAGCGCAGGATCTATCTCTCCGGAGTCAAATGAGGGAGTGTATTGTTCATAACTGTTAGTCTCGGGTACATCGTCAGTTATATCCTGGTAAGCTGTTAAATAACCGTCAAAATTCTGTGAGTTGCGTATTATGCTGTATCCCAGTGCTCCAAATCCTGCATATACCAGTGGTATTTTCCAGAATTTCCTGTTATATACTTGTCCCAGACCAGGAAATGCAGCTGCCATCATGGTAGCCTTCATAGGTGAAATTTCCCTTGGGGGCGGACTCATTATCTCATTCTGCTCCTGGTTTACAGAAGTTGAATCAGCTGATTCAATTATAACCTGTGCACAGGCGGTTATCGCCAGCATCAAGAGCAATATGCTTAGTTTAACTGTTTTCAATATCAATACCTTTTAGCTTCACTCTAATTCAGGCTGTATTTGCAGATTTGAAATCCCTGCCTTCCCTAAGAAAATCACAGTGAAGCAAAAACAAATATTTTAGGAGTTAAGTTTATCCAATACCTCTAAAATCCTCTCCATTTGCTCGGTACTATCAAACTGTATAACGATCTTGCCTTTTCCTTTTTCATTTATTCTAAACTGGACATCAGATTTAAAAATTTCAGAAAGGTGTCCGGAAAGGTCCTGGAAATCTTTATTAAGTTGCTTCTTCTTCTGGTTCTTTTCAGGATCTTTCAGCTTTGTCATTTGAAGCTTACGTACCATTTCTTCCGTTTTACGAACAGAAAGGCCATCATCTATTATCCGGTAATACACTTTGATTTGCTGCCTGGGATCTTCAATATTTATAAGAGTACGCGCATGCCCCATGGTGAGCTGTTTATTCTTTATTCCCAGTTGTATTTCTGCAGGCAGTTTCAGCAATCTAAGGTAATTGGTAACTGTTGAGCGCTGTTTTCCAACTCTTTCACTCAGTTTTTCCTGTGTCAGGTTACATTCTTCTATCAGTCTCTGATAACTTATTGCTATTTCAATAGCGTCGAGGTCTTCTCTCTGAATATTCTCAACCAGCGCCAGTTCGAGCATTGCCTGGTCGTCAGCTGTTCGTATATAGGCGGGCACAGTCTGGAGGCCTGCCAGGCGTGCTGCCTTCAATCTTCTCTCACCTGCAATCAGCTGATACTTATTATCTTCTTTTACCCTGACCGTGAGGGGTTGTACAATCCCCAGCTTACGAATTGACGAAGCCAGCTCTTCAAGTAACTGTTCATCAAACCTTGTTCGTGGCTGGAAAGGATTCAGTTCAATATCATCAATACTGATCTCAAGGTTTGCTTCAACTTTCTCCTCCAGTTTTTCCCTTTCAGCATCACTTATTAATGCACCCAGGCCTCTTCCCAATGCTTGTTTCTTTACCATTATACAATATATATTATAATCACTGATTAATTATCAGTATTTTCAAATGCCTTATTTCCCCCTTTGTCAATTAGTTCCTGCGCAAGGTTAAGATAATTTACCGCTCCCCTTGACTCAGCATCATATAATATCGCAGGTTGACCATAGCTCGGGGCTTCACTCAGTTTAACATTACGCTGTATAATAGTGTCAAACACCATTTGCTGGAAATGCTTTCTGACCTCTTCTACAACCTGGTTTGAAAGCCTTAACCTTGAATCATACATCGTTAGAAGAAACCCGTCAATTACCAGGTCCCTGTTAAGGTTCTTCTGTATTATTTTTATAGTATTAAGCAATTTCCCCAGCCCTTCAAGGGCAAAATATTCACACTGGACTGGTACAATAACCGAATCAGAAGCTGTCAGTGCATTAACTGTTAATAGTCCAAGTGAAGGTGAACAGTCAACAAGAATATAGTCGAACCTGTCGGGGATATTCCTTAATACATTCTTCAGTATGCTTTCTCTGTTTTCTGTGTTCAGCATTTCTATTTCAGAGCCAACCAGGTCTATATTGGAAGGTATTAGCTGAAGGTTTTCAATTTCGGTATCAATAATGGCAGCTTCCGGATCTGCACCATTTATAATACAATCATATATGGTGGTTTCCAGTTTCCGGTTATCAATACCAAAACCAGAAGTGGCATTAGCCTGAGGATCAAAATCAACTACCAGAACTTTTTTGTCCAGTGCTGCCAGGCTGGCAGCAAGATTTATTGCAGTTGTTGTTTTACCTACTCCACCCTTCTGGTTTGCTAATGAAATAATCCTCGCCATCTACTTATTTATTTGAATTAATTATACCTTCTTTTGGGAGTTTCAAAAATAATACTAATGATCCCCCTAAATCTTTGATTAACGATGTAATTGTAAACATTTCAATTGCGGTTTTCAACACTTTATTAACATGTTTTTGTGGTTAAAATGGGTTAACATTTTCGATTATATATTTTTTTAGCATCTTTACAGCTCCCCAATAATATAAATATGGGCAAATCAGAGAATAACAAGGAATGGTATGTCATAGTCAATCCTAATGCCGGCAGGAAGAAAGGTAAAAAAGACTGGGCCATCATAGCTAATCTTTTAAATCGTTATGGCATTTCCTTTAAGCACATTTTCACCGAAGCAAAACATCATGCTATTGAACTTTCTACCAGAGCTATCGAAAAAGGAAGCAGGAAAATTCTTGTTGTTGGTGGCGATGGCACCATGAACGAGGTTGTTAACGGTGTTTTTCGTCAAAGTGATGTCCCCACAACAGATATCATATTAGGTATGATAACAGTTGGTACGGGAAATGACTGGGGAAGGATGTTCAATATTCCCATAGAATATGAACCGGCTATACAGGTGATAAGGAATGAGGATATATTTCTTCAGGACACTGGTATAATAAAATTCTATTCCGGCACTGATATCAAGGAAAGATTTTTTGTTAATATAGCCGGCCTGGGCTTTGATGCTCTTGTAGTGAAACGCTCAAACCGTCAGAAAGAGAAGGGTCGAAGCAGCAAAGCACTATATTTCCTGACATTGTTAAGGAGCCTGTTATGGTACAGGTATACGAATACCAGCATTGAGATAGACGGTAAGAAGATACAGAATGATACCTTCACCATAAGCCTTGGTATCGGTAAATATTCTGGGGGCGGAATGATTCAAACACCAGAGGCCATTGCCGATGATGGTCTTTTTGAGCTTACACTTGTCAAAAGGATGCGAAAGGGTGAGATAATACGCAGCCTCAAAAGGCTCTATAACGGTACTATACTGGATCATCCCAAGGTAGAGGGCTATACGGGCTCCAGAATAAAAATTGACTCTGATCCTCTCATCCATGTTGAAGCTGACGGGGAATCGCTTGGTCATTCACCTATAGAATTTAATATTATTCCCAGGTCAATAAATATTGTCCGGGGCCTTATCGGCGCCTGACAAGTTTGATTTCAAACAGCCGTGGCCAGTTTTTACCGGTTATAAATATACGTTCATTTTCACTATCCCAGGCAATGCCATTCAGCTCAGCCAGTTCAGCATGATCATATTCAGCGGGTAAAATGCCGGACAGGTCTATATAAGCCAGTACTTTCCCCGTACTGGGATCTATACGTGCAATGCGATCAGTAGTATATATATTTGCCCATACCTCACCATTAATATATTCCAGCTCGTTCAACTGCCACACATGGCTCCTGTTGTCATATACCTCTACAGATGATAATACTGTAAAATATTCAGGCTCAAGAAAAGACAGTTTATTCGTTCCATCGCTCATTATCAGCTCCTCTCCATTTGTGGTTAATCCCCATCCCTGATTTGTGTAATGAACTCTTTTTATCTCTTCAAAGCTTTGTATATCATACACAAAGCCAACGTTATTCCTCCACGTAAGCTGATACAGGTGATCATCATAGATTACAAGACCTTCACCGAAGAACTTACTTTCCAGGTTATATACTTTCAGAACCTTTCCTGTTTCAATATCCACTTTTCTTAATGTTGACCTGCCTTCTCCTCCAGTGCTTTCAAAAAAACATCCATCATGATATATTAAACCCTGGGTATATGCTGTAATATCATGTGGATATGAATTGATCACCCTGTATGAATACTGAACTGGTTCTATATCAGAGATGATCGTTACAAAATGTGTAAGTGTCTGTGGCCTCCTGTTCCCTTCATAGGCCATTATCTTAAGAGGAATTTCACCAAGCCGTATCAATTTTGTGTCTATCGTATACTCAAGGACCATATCATGCAGGGTCGCCATCTCAATGCCATCAAAAAACACCCTCACCGAATCAGGTATGTTTTGTCCCCTCAGGCTTAATTTCACATTTATAATATCACCCGAACTATATCTTGATCTATCAGCCGGCTCATCGATATTCACAAGGTTTGCAGCCAGCCTTCTATCTTGCTCTTCTGTTACTCCGCCCGTATTCGTTTCCGAATCCTTGTCAGAGCCATTGCAGGCAAGTGCAAGACTGGTCAATATTAAATAAACAAGATTTATATACCTCATCACTTATACAACTTTATTTAACTCTATAAATTATATCAACCTTATCAACTTTACATATTTCCATCCTTCTTCTTTCCAAAAAATTTCCTGATGATGAATTTTCTTCGATTAAGGTTTTTAACTGCTTCCTTTTCCAGTTCATCATATAGACTCAGCTGTTGCCATATGCTGCTCCAGCCTGGAAATCCACCGACATTTTTATCATCAATGTAGACATCAGCATTGATTTTTCTGCTTACCGTATGGTCAAATTTTTCCTCTGGATAATTTTTGTTAACCGCATAGAATTCAATCCCTTTCTTACTGCAAAATTCTATAGCCTCATCCAGCTCCTTTCCGGTCCTGAATGTCCATAATATAAGCAGGGCACCATGTTTCTGGAGCTCACGCAAAGTTTCAAAAGCAAACAATTTTTCCTTTCCTATAGCAGGATATTCGTGTTCAACAATAGTCCCATCAAAATCAACTGCTATTTTAAGATTATGTAAATGTTCCATCAGATGTTAAATTCATGTAAAAATATACAAATTGGGAATATTGATAAAATTTATATTAATTTACGTTAATTAAGGGATTAGTTCCTTTCATGAAAAAGCATATACCAAACTTCCTGACCCTGCTAAACCTTGTTACGGGTTTCATTGCCATAATAATGATAATGAATGGTAACCTGAGGTTTTCAGTATGGCTCATAACAGCATCTCTTCTTTTTGATTTTGGTGACGGTCTTGCTGCCCGTCTGCTTAAAGCATATTCCGATATTGGACTGCAGCTTGACAGCCTTGCTGATATGGTTAGCTTTGGTGTTGCTCCCGGTCTTTTAATGTACAGGCTTATTGTCTCAGCTGAGGGAGTTGATTCCATTGCTGAATATTTACAGTATATTCCTGTTCTGATTCCTGTTTTTTCCGGTTTGCGGTTGGCCAGGTTCAATATTGACAAAACCCAGGCTGATTATTTCAGGGGATTACCAACACCGGGCAATGCTTTTTTTATTATTTCCCTTGTTTTTGCTCATGAATATGGGAACAGCCAGTTGATAGAAGGTCTAATCAATTCGAGGGTGGTACTTAGTTTCCTTACCATTCTTTTTTCTGTACTGATGATAACCAATATACGAATGTTCTCCTTCAAGTTCAGGCACCTGAGATTTAAGGGTAATGAATTAAGGATTGTTTTTCTGGGTTCATCAGCTTTATTAATTGCCGGAGCAGGATTTGCATCATTACCCCTTATCATTATAATCTACATAATTGTATCAGTCATCTGGGCTCTCATCAGTTGATTCTTCCTTCCCGCTTTTCATTTTTTGCATTATTACCGTTTGCCTGCGGATTGATTCCTGGTGCATTAGTTTCAGGTATTTTTCTGTAAAAGTACGGTCCAGTCCAAGATGATCTGCCTGCACAAGTCTTGTATTAAGTATTTCAAGCCATCTGTCCATCTGAAGGATAGCGACATTGTTGCTGTACTTATACTGGCCAATCATATCTACTATTTCAAGTCGCCTTGAAAGCAATTCAATTAATTGATGGTCGACGGAATCAACCTGGTTCCTTAGTTCTTCCAGGTGGTTCATAAATCCTGGATCCTGAAGTTTCGGAGATCTTATTACCAGGTTATTCATCATGTTGCAGTAATCTGCAGGCAGCAATTGTTGCCTGCTGTCACTAAGTGCTGATGAAGGATTATGGTGTACTTCTATCATCAATCCATCCATATTTAAATCCATTGCCTTCTGGGCCAGTTCAGGCACCAGTAATGCATCACCTGCTATATGGCTGGGATCGCATAAAACAGATATCTCTTTTACCCTCCTTCTCAGCTCAATAGCTATCTCCCACTTGGGCATATTCCTATACCTTGTTTTTTCAAAAGGGGAAAAACCCCGGTGAACAGCAGCCAGTTTATTTATGCCCGCATTGTTTATTCTCTCTATGGCACCCATCCAGAGGTCTATATCGGGGTTAAGCGGATTCTTAACCAATACCGGTATGTGCACCCCTTTTAGAGCCTGTGCAATTTCTTCTACCGAAAAAGGGTTTGATACAGTGCGGGCACCAAGCCATATTACATCAATTCCTGCTTTCAGGCATGCTTCAACATGCCTTGGGCTTGCTACTTCAACTGTAACCCTCATACCAGTAGCCTGTCTTACCTTGATCATCCACTGCAGCCCTTTTGATCCCACTCCGCTAAAAGTGCCCGGTCGGGTACGTGGTTTCCATATACCGGCCCTGAACAATGCCGGCTGGCAGGCACCACTCAAAGAATCAGCTGTCTGCTTAATTTGTTCCTCAGATTCAGCGCTGCATGGGCCGGCTATCATAACCGGTCTGTCACCAATATTATCAAACCACTGCTGTATCTTCAGAATACTCATACGATTAAGTTATTTAATACAGGTGCCCTCCACCATTTATTTCATCCTTATCTATTTTTTTTCTGTTTATTGCACTCCAGGCATACCATATGTACGCAATCACCACAGGGATAATAAATGAGATATACATCATGGTTTTCAGTGTAAACTGACTTGATGAGGCATTCCTGATGGTAAGAGAGCTTTGCAAATCAGTTAGTGAAGGATAAAAAGATGTATTGTTATAGCCTGCCAGCATAAGCAGCGATAATACTACCAGCACTGTTCCAATGCCTGCAAACCAGATCATGTCATTCTTCTCTGTAAACACAGTGCGATACAAAGCAAACAGTACCAGCAAAGTGCCTGCCATAAACATTATTAGCACCAGGGGCATTTCTACCAGATTATGAAAATATTTTCCTTTCTCCATAAAAATGGTTCCGCTTTCCGGGTCAATTGCAAATCCCTCTGCTATTAAAAGGCTTATGACAAAATACAGGAAGCCTATAAGAAAGGGGATCATATTAATGATGGCTTTCTTTCTTGCTCTTGTTATTAACTCATTGTCATCTATTGTATTAATGATATACATCAATCCCAGGAGCCGGGCCAGGAAAAGAACCGCTATTCCCATTGATAAATTTCTTAAGCTCATTATCGCTTCAAGTCCATGCCAGGGAGTATCCCACTTACTCATATTCATTTCATCAAGCGAAAAACTAGCTCCGGTGAAGAAAGTAGCAACGGCGATCCCAATTAACAAAGGAGAGAGTGCTCCATTAATCAGGAGGAAGATTTCAAATGTTTTCTTCCCCAATATATTGGATGGCTTTGAGCGGTATTCATAGGCTACGGCCTGGATAACAAAGCTGAAAAGAATTGCCATCCATACCCAGTAAGCCCCCCCGAAACTGGTTGCATAAAAAAGCGGAAAAGATGCAAAGAATGCTCCTCCGAATGTTACCAGGGTGGTAAAGGTAAATTCCCATTTCCGCCCCATGGCATTTATAATCATTGTTTTCTGTCCTTCATTAGTAGCGAGGGTGAATATGAATGATTGTCCACCCTGTACGAACATTAGAAATACCAGCAGGCTGGCAAGCAGTGAAACGAGCAACCACCAGTATTCCTGGAGAAATGAATGTGATACTGCTAATAACATGGCTATTCCTCCTCTATTTTAGGTCCTATTTTTATTTGCCTGGTCATAATTGAGACCTCTGCTATCAATAGTGCCGTGAAGAGGGCTGCAAATAACCAGAATGTTGTCTGAACGGTTGATGTGCTGATGCTTGATACGGCAATACCAACCGGCATTAAGTCCTGTATTATCCATGGTTGCCTGCCCATTTCGGTAACCAGCCAGCCAAGAACCGAAGCCAGGTATGGAAGCGGAATACTTAATATAAGTATCCAAAGAAAACCCTTTCGTTTCTCCAGTGAACCCCTGGCTGCAAAAAACCAGGCCAGTACCTGCAGTAGGAGAAAGAGAAAACCAAGCGCTACCATTACATGAAAAGTGTAAAAAAGAAGCGGCACATTAGGCACAATATCAGTTGGCTTGTTTATATAGGAATATCCGAAATACCTGAAATATTGTTCCTGGAAATTATTGTCTTCAAACCTTTTTTTCAATTCTTCTATCTCCTGGCTGTCACCCCGTTTTTTTGCTTCCCTGTAATCGAGCAATAATTGCCTTGCTATCTTCCCCCTCTCTATTTTCTCGGCGGCCGATATAATGCCCATCTCTTCGTTCCCATATACGAGGTCTTTTATGCCTGTAACATAAGAATCTCTTTTACCATTTGTCATTATCGACAACAACCCTGGTATCTCAATGGAGGCAATTATATCCTTCTCATCAAGTTCATCATCTGCTTCATCCCTGTCTGTCAGAATACCAAAGGCTGTTAAACCAGCATCCCTCTGTCCTTCATACAAGGCCTCCATGGCTGCAAATTTCACAGGCTGAACATCGGCAAGAGTCCTTGCTGAAGTATCACCCGTGTATATCAATACCACTGAGGCAAATGCGCCAAATATTGCAGCCACTTTTATGCTTTTTATGGCCATTTCCCTTTCACGGTTACGAAGAATGAACCAGGCACTAATACCAGTAACAAATAATGAAGCCAGGACAAAACCTGAAGTTATTGTATGGAAAAATTTATCCATTGCCACCGGGTTAAACAATACTTCCCAGAAACTTTTCATTTCGTTCCTGGCTGTATCCGGATTAAAAATCATTCCGACAGGGTTCTCCATCCAGGCATTGGCAACCAGTATCCAGAGTGCTGACAGGTTAGCCCCTATCGCCACAAGCCATGTTGATACAAGATGAAACCGTTTGCTTACCTTATCCCATCCGAAGAACATGACTGCCACAAATGTTGATTCCAGGAAGAAGGCAATAATACCTTCAACGGCAAGTGGGGCACCGAATATATCACCAACAAACCATGAATAATTTGACCAGTTTGTACCAAACTCAAACTCAAGGATCAAACCCGTGGATACGCCGATGGCAAAATTGATGCCGAATAATTTCATCCAGAACTTGGTTGTACGCTTCCATTTTTCAGAGCCTGTACGCACATATTTTGTCTCCATAATGACAAGAATGAAAGACAAACCGAGTGTCAACGGAACAAACAGCCAGTGATATATGGCTGTCAGGGCAAACTGTGCCCTTGACCAATCAACTAGAGAGAGGTCGATATTCTCAATCATCAGTATTAGATTTAATTATTAACTCATCAAGTACGTGTTCTCCCCTTTCACTGTCGCTATCAAAGTTCTTTTTCAGGACATCGGGGAAAAAGAATATTTTAAGTACGATAAAAATTATGAATAGCTTAATAAGAATTACCAGCCATACTTTCTTACCCCAGGCCGGCATGGCAGTGAAACCATTTCTGTAAAATTGGAAAATATCACTAATGGTCTTCTTAATAAAACCCATATTTAAAAATTTATTGGGAGTGCCTTTTTCAGGATGTAAATATAATATATAATAAAGATAAAAGACAAAAGTAAAAAGAGGGCTGAGCGTAGATAACCGAACGCAGTGAGCCCGTGAGCGTAGCGAACAATTTGCCCTGCAGGCAAATTTAGCAAGGAGCCAGAAAGAGGGTAGGTTTTGCAGAGGCGCCAGGATCCGCGGCCTCCATAGCCACGAGAATTAGTTGCATAGGAGGGAGTGGCTCCTTAATAAAAAGCGGAAACTCCCGCTGTTAAAGCGATTGCCGGGTACAAAGTGGAAGGTGATTCATCGTCTCCTAAGCAGAATTTAAGGATATCAATTCCCTTGCAAAGCGGTTACCATAAGCTACCAGTTCGGTTCTTGATTCTTCCCCCGGTCGGAATTTGAAAGCTGCATTTTCATCCATTACCTTCAATTTAAGGTTCTTCAGATTTGCCGCAATAATACCCGGTGCCTCACCGCTCCACCCGTATGATCCAAATGAAGCAGCCAGTTTTCCCTTATCTCTCAAGGGGTTAATCACCGAAAAAAGTTTATACACCTGCAGCAGTGTATTCTGGTTAATTGTGGGAGAGCCCACAAGAATGGCATCGGACCGGACTATTTCTGATTCAAGATCCCCAAGTTCTATATGTTCAATATCCAGAATCCTTGCTTCAATGTTCCCCTGGCTTCTGATACCAATGGCTATTGCTTCTGCCATTTCTTTTGTGTACCCATAAGCTGAAACGAAGGTAATAAGAGCTCTCATCTTCCTTTCTCCCATTGTGGCATCGATATATTCACGGGCATATTTCTCACTTAGGTCAACATATTTCTTCCAGTTTTTCCTTAGCACGGGACCGTGACCGGTACATATGGCTTCAATCTCCAGCGGCCTGATTTTATCAATGGCTTTAAGCATAAACCTGCTGTAAGGTTTTAATATAACATCGAAATAGTATTTGAAGGCATCATCAAAATCACCGACCAGGTCATCAAAAAGGCGATCATCACAATAATGTGAGCCAAATGAATCACATGTAAAAAGTAATTTGTCTTCTTCGAGATAGGTATACATCGTATCTGGCCAGTGCAGGTTGGGTGCAGAAATAAACCTCAATGTTTTATTCCCAAGATCAAGGGCGTCTCCATCTTTTACCACCATGCTTTTAAAAGGAAAATCGAAAATGTCACCCAGGTACCTTATTGCATTTCCGCTTCCAACAACTGTAGCTTCAGGAGCCAACTCCAGTATATGTTTCATTGATCCGGAATGATCAGGCTCGGTATGATTAAAAATTATATATTCAATCCCGGATGGATCAGCAATCTGTTCTATTTTGTTTATATATGCAGATGCAAATTTTTCCTTGGCAGTCTCAATAATTGCTTTCTTCTCAGCATTGATGAAATAAGAATTGTAAGTTGTCCCATATTCTGTCTCCATCACTATATCAAAGGTAACAATATCATAATCCAGGATACCTATCCAGCTTACATCTTTTTTTATTTCAATTACCCTCTTATCTTCCAATTGCTTTTTTGCTCTCATTTTTTATTAAGGATTAGTTCTTCAATATTATATATCGGCCAGTACGTTCCTTTTTGCGTGTACAGGCTGGCTTAAATTAACATTCGGTTTAGTACCTGAAGGCAGGAAAATATCTACTCTTGAACCAAATTTAATAAACCCCATTTCTTCACCTTGCTTAACTATTAAGCCGGGTTTTGCATTTGTTACAATTCTTCGGGCTATCAAACCAGCAATTTGTCTTATCAGTATTTCAATACCATCCTCAGTTTCAATCACCACACTTACTCTCTCATTATTGACTGAGGATTTGGGATGATAGGCAGGATAATACTTTCCTGGATGATATTTTACATATTTTATTGTCCCTGACACAGGATAAGTATTGTAATGTACGTTAAACAGGTTCATAAAGACTGATACCTGCAGTTTCCTTTTTTGGAAATATTCTTTTTCTTCTGTCTCTTCAATAGCTACCACCCGGCCATCCGCAGGAGAAAAAACCTTATGTGGATCTTCAACAACCATTCTTTGCGGTACCCTGAAAAAAGATATGATTAGTGCAGCCTTTATTATTGATAAAGAGAGCAAGGTAATCCACAAAGCCTGTAATTCAATAAAGAAGTATATAATGACAGTATTCAGTACTGCCATGGCAGTTATACTGTAAAATATTATTTTATATCCTTCCTTATGAATCTTCATGGGAGCATAAAACTAATCATATAGGATTAATCAACCAAAAAGGATAATGAAAATGTATACGAAAGGGAGGGACAGGATTAGGCTGTCAAACCTGTCGAGTATTCCTCCGTGACCCGGTAACAAAGAACCTGAATCTTTTACCCCTGCACTCCTTTTTAACATTGATTCCACCAGGTCACCCAATGTTCCTGTTATGGATATTATTAGTGCTATTATCAACCATCCTGATATTCCGGGAATACTGATCCAAAGAGATACGGGCCAGGCTGCCAGAACTGTGATGACCAGTCCGAAAATAAAACCCTCCCACGATTTCTCCGGGGATATTCTTTTAAGCATCTTATGTTTCCCGAAGTATGATCCGAACAGGTATGCAGCAATGTCAAAGCTCCAGGAGAGTATCAGAAACCCCATCATCAATCCGGGTGAAAAAGGCGATAGCTTTCCAGGCAGTATTGCTACCGGCCCCTTGAAACCAAAAGCAAGAAAGGGAAAAAGGGAATAGGGGACAGAAATAAATGTGATTCCGAAGATTGTGTGGGCAAGGGCATCGAAAGGCCTGGTCTTTTTGCCGAAAAGTTCAATAATAATTATTATCGCAATTGCAGCAATTACAAACATGTAAAAAACAGGTGTGAGCAGCCCTGCTGCAACAAATACTGAGATTAAATATATTATAACAGACGTTATTATTCCGGTAATTTTCTGCGGGGAGGCTCCCGTAGCGGAAATTAGACCGTAGTATTCATAAAGTGACCCAATAAGCAATAGCAGGCCAACTGCAAGATAGGAAACAGGGTTTAACCATATTCCTCCAAGGACAATTATAACTAAAAATATACCGGTAAGTGTTCGCCTGGATAAGTTTCTCAAGATCAGAGTTCTTTTAACAATAATTTTGCCCTTATTATATAATCTCGCATACAGTACAGTTCATAATCTCCAAAGCCGTAAGCCCTGTCTTTCTTGTTAATAATTACACTTTCAATGTCGTTATCCTCAAGTAATTGCCTGGCCATTTCCGCTTTCATTTCATCAGTGGATTCGTATATTTTAACCCAGTTTTTCTCCATATGTTAAGTACGGCTATTTAGCTGAATCATTATTTTCAGTCTTCTTATCGTCCTCCGAATCGTCCACAGTATTATCCGAATTGTTTTTATCATTAACATTTTTACTGCCTGCTTTCGCTTCCGCCGGCTTTTTTCTTAACGGTCTTTTTCTCGCAGGTTCTCCTGTTTCTTCTATTGCCGGCCTGTTGCCTTTTTTCTTCCCGAATATTTTTTCCAGGTCTTCACTGAAAATAACCTCTTTCTCCAGTAATTGAGAAGCCAGTGAATCGAGGCCCTTCCTATGTTTCTTCAAAACATTAAGGGCTCTCTGGTATGCTTCGTCAACAATCCTCTTTGCTTCCTTATCAATCAGTTCTGCAGTTTTCTCACTGTATGGTTTGGTGAAACCATATTCGTTCTGTCCTGAAGAGTCGTAAAAACTGAGGTTACCAACCTGGTCGCTCATACCGAAATATGTAACCATAGCATAGGCTTGCTTTGTAACCTTTTCCAGGTCATTAAGTGCACCCGTTGATATTTTATTAAAGACCAGCTCTTCTGAGGCCCGCCCACCTAGTGCATAGGCTATTTCATCAAGTATCTGCTCACGTGTTGTTAGTTGTCTCTCTTCGGGAAGGTACCATGCTGCACCCAGTGCCCGTCCGCGAGGTATTATTGTCACTTTCACCAGGGGGCTGGCATGTTCAAGCAGCCAGCTAACGGTTGCATGCCCTGCTTCGTGGTAGGCAATAGTACTTTTTTCCTCTACGGAAATGATCTTGTTCTTCCTTTCCAGTCCTCCAATAATCCTGTCAACTGCATCCAGGAAATCTTGTTTGCCAACCATTTTCCTGTTTTTCCTTGCAGCAATAAGGGCTGCCTCATTACATACATTCGCTATATCCGCGCCTGAGAATCCCGGTGTTTGCTTGGCAAGAAAATCTATATCAAAAGTTTTAGGGAGTTTAAGTGGTTGCAGATGAACCTTAAATATTTCTTTTCTCTCATTCAGGTCAGGCAGTTCCACATGTATCTGCCTGTCGAATCTTCCTGCCCGTAAAAGGGCTCTATCTAAAACATCTGCCCTGTTTGTAGCTGCTAGGATTATAACACCTATGTTACTGTCGAAACCATCCATCTCCGTCAGCAACTGGTTGAGTGTATTCTCACGTTCATCATTTGCTCCGAAGCTCGGGTTCCTACCCCTTGCCCTTCCTACTGCATCAATCTCATCGATGAAGACTATACACGGAGCTTTTTCTTTAGCTTGCTTAAACAGGTCACGTACCCTCGAAGCTCCGACTCCTACAAACATTTCCACAAAGTCGGATCCTGAAATTGAGAAGAACGGAACATTAGCCTCCCCGGCCACAGCTTTAGCCAGGAGTGTTTTTCCAGTCCCCGGAGGTCCTATTAAGAGTGCTCCTTTGGGTATTTTACCACCAAGCGCAGTATATTTCTTAGGATTTTTGAGAAAATCGACTACCTCTTTAACTTCAGTTTTGGCTTCCTCGAGACCTGCCACATCACTGAAATCAATTCTCACATTTGATTCCTTATCAAATATTTTTGCTTTTGATTTTCCTACCGAAAAAATGTTACCTGCTCCACCACCGGAGCCACCTCCTCCTGCCATACGCCTGAAGATAAATAACCATAAAGCAAGGATAAGGAGCATTGGCAATATCCAGGCAAGTATGTCTCCCAGGTAATTCTTTCTTGTCTCATACTCGGGGTGTAACCATTCTGATTCATTATAATTATTTTGCTCCTGTACCTCATTAAGTCTCGATTCAAAAAGCTCAACAGTAGGGAAATGATAAGTATACTGTGGAGAAGGGCCGGATAAGCTAAAATTTCTCGGGCTTGAAATATCAGGATATCTCCCCGACTCTATTGCCTGTGAAGTAAGGTAGATCTCAGCATATTCCTTATTGATTACAACAATTTTACTGACATCCTTATTCGCCATCATCTGTTCGACTTCACCCCATTGTTCGACTTTCGCCACCTTCTTGCCCCCGAACATGAAATTAATTGCTATTAGCCCTACTCCTATTGCAAGATATATCCACGTTGGATTAATCCTGGGCTTTTCGTTTTTCCCTGAACCTCCGCCAGGTTTATTTGTATTTTGATCTCTTTGGCTTTTTTCCGTCATCTCAACCCGTAATTTTAATTTTCCCTAAGCTCTTCAATAATAGCATCTGCCCACAGTGATTCCAGACTATAAAAGTCCCTGTATTTCTCCTGGAATATATGTACAACAACATCTCCATAATCAAGTAATACCCAGAAATTGTTATCAGTACCTTCCCTGTGATTAGGGTACTCACCTGTATTTTTCTTCACCTGTAACTCCACTGATTCTGTTATTGAATCAACCTGTGTTATTGAATTACCATGGCAAATTATGAAATAATCACATACTGAATTCCCCAAAGACCTGAAATCAAGTTTTAGAACTCTTTCTCCCTTTTTTTCAAATATCCCCCTTACAATATTATCAATTAATGTTGATGCTTCGTCACTGTTTCCTGTCATTAATCTCAGATTCTGTTTATTACATTATAATGCTCACAAAAATACGAACATTATTTTTACTTTTGTTATAGCATCATAAGTTTATCAATTACAGTGCCAGATTCTGCTATAATATCAGAAGTACTGAAACAGGCGATATTTCTTAATCCAACAACCTGATTAACATGCTAATAGGATCGAATATCATATATTGTGAAAATGTGTCATCCACAAATGTGCATGCAGCAGAAATGATGGCTGAAAATTCAGCCCCTGAAGGCACTGTTATTTATGCAGGGTTACAGACCAATGGCAAGGGGCAGAGAGGAAATACCTGGATAAGCGAGAAGGGTAAGAACCTGACTTTAAGTGTAATACTATATCCCGTCTTCCTGGACTCAGACCGTCAATTCATGGTATCAAAAGTTTTTTCGCTTGCAATTAGCGAACTTCTGGATCAATATTCTGATTCAATAAGTATTAAATGGCCAAATGACATCTATCATAAAGATGACAAAATAGCAGGTATTCTGATAGAATATTCAATTTTGGGAAATAAGATACAGAGCTGCATAGCGGGTGCCGGCATAAATATTAACCAGGTGAATTTCCCCCTGCAACTACCAAACCCGGTTTCACTAAAAATAATAAATAAGTATGACTACGATACAGGGGAACTGTTATCAGATTTTTGCAGGATATGTGATAATTGGTACAGCAGGCTGACTGGAGGATCTTTTGAAGAAATTAATAATCAATACCAGGAAAGGCTATACAGGCTTAACAAACCTTCGTATTTTATCATACATGGCAGGAAAGTAAGGGGAACCATACAGGGAGTTGACCATTACGGGCGGATAATAATAATGAAGGCTGATGGCAATATGGGAATTTATGGATTTAATGAAATAAAATTCACTTGTTAGTATTTTCCCAGTCATCGAATTCTTCCATCCCCCTTACCAGTTTATTAAGAAAGTCATTTATTGGTTTTGAGGCAAGCATTTTCAAACCAGGATTCAGGTCAGCCTTTATTGTGACCTTTACTCTGGTATCTTTTTCTTCTATTTCTTTAAGCTGGATCCATAGGTAAAACTCGGTATTATTAAGTCCGTATCCGGTATATTTAACCGTATCAAAAGGATCTTTCCTGGCGATCTGTATTTTTGCCTTTCCTACCGGTGACACCTCAAAAGAACATTCACCTGCCGATGCCTCCCAGTTGTCTATTATATCTTCAGGCAGGAACCTTTTGAAATTTCTCATATCAGTCACAAAAGAGAATATTTCCTTTGCCCCTGATGCGATTTTCCCTATCCTGCTTTCATAACATGCCATATCGTCCATAATTGACTTATTTTCCCCAGTTTGCGGGATCCTTTCTCCATCCCTTAAGCGTTTCAACATCATTCCCTGTAATGTAACCTGTTTCCATGGCCTGATCGATGAGGGTATTATAATCACTCAGGGTGAAAAGTATACAATCATTAGCGCTAAAGTTGTCCTCAGCTTTTTTAAATCCATAGGTAAATATGGCTATCATGCCCATCACATTGCAGCCGGCTTCCCTCAGGGCATTAACAGCTCTCAGGCTGCTGCCTCCTGTGGAAATAAGATCCTCAATAACCACAACCTTCTGATCCTTTTCATAAAACCCCTCTATTTGATTTCCCAGGCCATGCTCTTTTACTCCCGACCTGACATATACAAAAGGAAGATCCATACTCTCAGCAACCAGAGCGCCATGTGCAATTGCACCTGTGGCAACTCCGGCAATTAGTTCAGCACCAGGAAACTTTTCGTTCACCATTTGCACAAAAGAATCTTTTATAGCCTGCCTGACTATTGGGAAGGAAAGAGTCTTCCTGTTATCACAATATATTGGCGATTTCCATCCTGAAGCCCAGGTAAACGGATTTGACGGTTGCAGTTTTATTGCTTTAATTTGCAACAGATGATCTGCAATTGATTTTGCAGTATTTCCCATAGGCTATGTATAAAATTTATTACGATAAACGGTTTATAGTTCTTAGCAGTCAACCCGACCAGATGCAAAAATACTGCTTATTCCATAAATACCATGATATTGATGAGCTTTATATCAAAATTTCAGAATTCATTGAAAATGATGAAATAAGCTCATTAAATATTTATTCGCGAAGTACTGATTTAATGTGGGAAGCCTTCAGGTCATATTTTGAAAACAGGAATGCAGCCGGTGGCTTGCTCTTGAACGGTGACACAGAGCTATTATTCATCAGAAGGCGTGGTAAATGGGATATTCCCAAAGGGCACCTTAAGAAAAATGAAACTTTAGAGGTAGGTGCAAAAAGGGAAATTGAAGAAGAAACGGGACTTATTCCAGGTAAGAAAAAGGCAATACTAAAGCCCACCTATCACATTTATAATATTGGGTCAAACTGGATATTAAAAAAAACAAACTGGTTTATCTTTGATTATAACGGAGGAGGAAAAGCCCTTCCCCAGTATATTGAAGATATTACAGAAGTCAGATGGTTCGGGAGGGATGAATTAATAATAGTAAATCAAAACACCTGGTCTTCAATTTCACCTGTCATCAACGAAGCTCTCTCCAAGCTCTGGGATGACTAAGCTCCTGAGATTTTCAGAAGGCATAAGCGCCGGAGAAAAAATCAACCTCGTTTCCCTGTCAAGAAAATAAAAAGAGGGAAGATACCTTATATTATAATCATCCAGGAGTTTGTCTGATGCTGATCCGTCAAGGAATATAAAGTCATACTTCCTGTACCCGGCCTGTTCCAGTGCTAACTGAAAATTTTCATCGAGTATTATTATTACAACCTGTAGTTTATCCTTATAATCATTTACCCAGTTATTCAATATATCAAGTTCATGCCTGGTTTCTGTGAGTTCCGTTGTTCCGAAAGCCAGAATGCTAAACTTACCGCGAAGACTATCCAGGCTAATGACATTCCCATAACTGTCAGACAGCGTGAACCCGGGAGGACAATTCCCAGGCTTAAGTTTTTGAACCTCTATGATGATAAATGCTGCAAGCCAGCGGTTATATTCATGAGTGGCATTATGTGAAATCCAGCTAAACATCTCTTCAATGGATTCCTTCCTGAATCCACCTTTGTAATATTCAGAATATAAGTTATCCAGGAGAACAAATTCCAGGAGTGAGGTATCCCTGATGCTCTTTTGCTCCATAATGAGCTTAACTATATCTCTGTACGATTCGGCTGAATTGATCATCCCTCTTATCGGGCTTGTCTTCTTATTGTTTGCCAATCGACCGAGGTAGCCGTTGAAAACCTGTTTTACCAGATCGGTATAAGCAGGCATGAGAGGAAAGAATGATTTGTTTATCAAATCTATATCCTCCGATCCAGGGATTCTATGTTTCCCTGAGATAATCTTTAAAACAGAATACCTGTATTTGAAATATTGTAAAGCATATTCACCTTCCAGTGATTTCTCAACGTCAGAGAATGATTGAAGGAGGGAATCCTGGTCAGGCAGTTTTTCTCCCAGGTATATTGATTCAGTAACCATGTTTGTATAATCATAATATAGTGAATCAATGTGCCTTATAACATTATTTAGATTAGCCTCCCCATTCAGCCTTATATGAATAATTTTATATTGAAAAAAAGGATTTAGTTTTTCCTCCTTTGGTATAGCTCTGTAAGCAGGTAATTCCAACTCATATTGCCGGTCTTTTGCTTCTATGAGGAGAAGGAATTCGTATATGCCATGCCTTAGCCTGATCCAGCAAATACTGTCACAATCAATGCTTATAATAAATTTTTCGTCCTCTCCTACCCTTACTTTTTCTATCAATATATTCTTACCGGTAAGCGGATCAGGCTGATTATATACCTCTATAAATTTACCGGCAGCACCGGGGGCATTTCCTTTTAATTGCACATCTCTGCCACTGATCACTGCTATTGTCAGGGTAACCAGGACAGCGGTCAGAAGGGCTTTCATCTAGCGGTAATTATTAATATCGATACTTGATGGGAGGAATTTTGAGGCATCACCCCCATTCCGGATTATATCACGCACTATGGTACTGTTTATTGGTGTCAGGTCAGTTGTTGTCAGCAGCATAACTGATTCTATTTCTGGTGCCATGGCTTTATTTAATTGTGCTATGGCTCTTTCATATTCAAAATCAGCAGCCGTCCTGATACCCCTAAGCAGAAAGGATGCTTTATTACTCCTGCAGAAATCTACAGTGAGCCCCTCGTAATGGGACACTTTTACCATATCGATTCCTTTAAAGACATCGCTTATCATTTTCTTTCTGTTCTCAAGTGTAAAAAATCCGTCTTTCAGGGCATTGGCACCTATGGCAATAATAATCTCATCAAAGAGACTAAGAGCCCTGTTAACTATTGACTCGTGTCCACGCGTAAAGGGATCAAATGATCCGGGGAACACTGCTATTTTTTTGTCGTTCATTTTCATAATATAAATTTAAACGATCCTTTTAGGATTTACAACCTTCTGTTTAAGAAGTGATAAATCGAGTACATCCATTATTGTCTCGACATAAGAAAATTTCAGTCCCTTAAGATATACATTCTTGATACTATCAACATCTTTTTTGTTTTCAGATGATAATATTATTTCTTTAAGCCCTGCCCTGCGTGCAGCCAGTATTTTTTCCTTTATTCCACCCACGGGCAGAACCTTTCCTCTAAGGGTTATTTCACCTGTCATGGCTATATTTCGTTTCACCTTACGCTGGGTAAATGCAGAGGCAATTGATGCTGCCATTGTTATTCCTGCGGAGGGGCCATCTTTTGGAATAGCTCCTTCAGGTACATGGAGGTGAACATTCCAGTTGTCTGAAAAATTATCGGGAAGGCCAATCAGGTCAGCGTGTGATTTAAGATACTCAAGTGCTATAATGGCTGATTCTTTCATTACATCACCCAGGTTGCCTGTCAGAGTAAGTTTTCCCGTTCCCTTGCTCAGGCTTGTTTCAACAAACAGTATCTCTCCTCCGGCGGCTGTCCATGCCAGCCCTGTCACCACACCTGCCTGTTCATTGCCGCTATACTTCTCCCTGTTGTATTTAGGTGGGCCAAGTATGGAGCTTATCTTCTCAAAATCGGGAGATATAAGCGGTTTTTTTCCATATGCAATATCCCTGGCGGTGATGCGAATCAATTTAGAGAGTCTCTTATCCAGCTCCCTGACACCTGATTCCCGTGTATAATTATCAATCAAACCTGTAAGTGCTGATCGTGTGAGTTTGAACTGGTTCTTTTTTACACCGTGATTATCGAGTTGTTTGGGAAGGAGATGTCTGAGTGCAATTTCAATCTTCTCTTCAAGCAGGTAGCCATTTATTTCGATCAACTCCATCCTGTCCCTCAATGCCGGGCTTATAGTAGAAAGAGTATTTGCGGTTGCAATAAAAAGTACGTTGGAGAGGTCATATTCCAGTTCGAGGAAGTTATCATGGAAAGCATTGTTCTGTTCCGGGTCGAGTACCTCAAGTAAAGCAGATGCAGGATCACCCCTGAAATCTTTTCCAACTTTGTCAATTTCATCCAGTATAAAAACAGGATTTGAGTATCCTGCTTTCTTTATATTCTGCACAACCCTGCCCGGCATAGCACCGATATATGTTTTACGGTGCCCCCTGATTTCAGCTTCATCATGCAATCCACCCAGTGACATCCTGACATACTGCCTGCCAAGAGCCCTGGCAACTGACCTGCCCAGGGACGTTTTTCCCACTCCCGGAGGACCAAAAAGACAGAGGATAGGTGATTTAAGGTTCCCCTTAAGCTTAATAACAGCCAGGTGTTCAAGTATTCTTTCCTTCACTTCCTCCAGGCCATAATGATCTTCATCAAGTATCTTCCCGGCATGTTCCAGATCAAGGTTATCCTCGGTAAACTCCCCCCAGGGAAGGTCGACCAGTGTTTGCAGATAATTCACCTGGACAGAATATTCAGCTGCTGCAGGATTAAGCCTCTGTAGTTTATTCAATTCCTTTTCAAATACTTCTTCAACTTCCTCTGTCCACTTTTTATCCTTTGCCTTCTCCCTGAATTCTTCAATTTCTTTCTCCTGTGGATTATCGCCCAACTCATTCTGTATGGTTTTCATCTGTTGAAGCAACATAAATTCCCTTTGTTGCTGGTCGAGGTCAGATTTGACCTTTGATTGCAGTTCATTCTTAAGTTCCAGAAGCTGCATTTCCTGCACCAGGTTCTCAAGGAGCATTATACCCCTGTCATGCAGGCTATTGGCTTCGAGTAATTTTTGCTTCTCTTTTACTTTAAGGTCGGTATTTGAGCAGATAAAGTTTATCAGGTATGATTTACTCTCAATGTTTTTGATGGCAAATGATGCTTCCTGTGCCATTCCGGGATTCAGTTTTATAATCCTGAGTGAAAGATCTTTTAATGAACTGACTATTGCATCAAATTCTTTAGTCTTTTCCTTTGTTTTTTGCTCGGCTCTAACAATTACCTTCGCTGTGAGATAGGGGCTTGTTTTGACAGCTTCTGTCAGTTCTATCCTTTTCCTTCCCTGTATAATCGCGGTAGTCGATCCATCAGGCATCTCAAGTAGTTTGATGATATGTCCTAATGTTCCTATCTTATGGTGGTCGGTGAATCGGGGTTCTTCAATTTCGGGATCTGTCTGAGCAACTGCTGCCACCAGGCGTTCACCCTGGTAGGCATCCCGTATGAGTTTAACAGATTTTGACCGGCCTATTGAAATTGGGAGAACAACACCCGGGAAGAGAACATTATTTCGCAGTGATAATACAGGTAATTCTTCAGGCACCTGCGAATCTTCCATTTCCGCTTCATCCCCATTAGCAATAATGGGTATTATTTCCCCATCATCATCCACTATATCCCGTAAAAAAATATTATTCAATGCTTTATTTTGATTTCTCTTCATAATATTGATATGTCAAAATTACATATTGTTTTCACAAATCAATTACTTTTCGTGTTCTTCTCATCCAGCAATCATTATGCCAGCCTCTAATATGGACCTGAACAAAAAAAAAGCCCCTAATTACCAGGGGCTTTACGGGTAGCATCAGATTTATTTATTTATTCTTCTTATCGATATGTGTTTTATACCTGTTCATGAATTTGTCAACCCTTCCTGCTGTATCAACCAGTTTCATCTTACCTGTATAGAAAGGATGTGATGTATCGGATATCTCGAGCTTAATAAGAGGGTATTCATTGCCATCTTCCCATTTGACTGTTTCCTTTGAGGGAGCAGCAGATTTTGTCAAAAATGATGTATTATTTGACATGTCCTTGAACACGACAAACCTGTAATTTTCCGGATGTATTCCCTTTTTCATCTCTCCTGTTTATTAATAATATTCTTACTTTTAGGGTTCGCAAAATTAATCAAGAATTATTAAACCACAAAGAATTGCTTGATTAATTATCTGCTTTTTCATCATTTAGTTCAACAAGTTCTTTCATTTCATCCTCAAGGCGGATGAATTCGATATTTTTATTTATCATATACCTGTAGGTAACATGTGTTTTTGCCTGTTCAGCTCCTATTGCATTATATACAGCCAGCATTGGCTTGTTGAAATCGCCCACCCATGACAGTTCCAGCTCTTTATAATAACGTTTCTTCATAAAAACGTCATACAGACATTTAAAGATGGCTGATTCCACCCCACTGTTCCTGAATCGGGGTTTAACACCAGCAACCACTGCCCGCATACGAGTCATGGTTTTCTTATTCTTAAGGTAATAGAATTTCAGGATATTCCAGAGATGGAGCCTGCCATCAAGGTGTTTCAATATCTGGTTCAGGTCAGGAAAGAGAATAAAAAATGCAATTGGTTCCTGATTATGATAGGCAAACCATATTAGTTCCTCATCAAGGAAGGCCTTACCATTTTTAACAGTATCACTGAAATCGGACTGTACCATTGGTTGGAAATCTTCCCTGAATTCAGACCATGTTGTATTGTATATATCAACCAGATCATTTACGTATTTATCAGCGTTCTGGAAAGTAAAATGTTCAAATGAATAACCCGGTCTGCGTCTTATCCATTCAGCTATTTTCATAAATCTTTCCGGAAAAACATTCACTGAGGCTATATCTCTGTGGAAGCTATACTGGTTGAAATAATTACGGAAGCCGTATTTCTCAAAATAATCCTTGTAATAATCCTTATTGTAAGGCATACCGAATCCCTGCTGAACAAATCCTTGCACCAGTAATCCCCAGTTTGACTCATTTGACCCGAAGGTAACGGGGCCGTCAACTGCTTCCATGCCGTTTTCCTTTAACCAGGCTATAGCGGTATCAAATAGTGCAAATGCAGCCTTTTCATCTTCAATAACTTCAAAAAAGCCTATTCCTCCTGTTGGTTGCCGGTAAGCTTTTGAACGGTTGTGATCAATAAAGGCAGCAATGCGACCTATAATGTTACCATCAGTGCTGTACAGGAGCCACCTTTTTAGCATGCCATGGTTAAAGGTCCTGTTTTTCTTCGGGTCAAAAATTGCATTAAACTCCGAATCAAGTGGGCAAACCCAGTTTGGATCATCTCTGTAGTGGTATTTATGGAACTTAAGAAACCTTTTACCATCTTTCTTATTAACAACTTCTTTGATTACCATAATGAACTTTTAATTATTCATATCAAACCAGTTTTTCACCAGATCAGCGGATACTCCTGTTTCGTCTTTATGGACAAATTCGTTATCCTTTTTATTATAAAGATAATCTTTCTGCCATATCTCTATATTATCTGATATTTCTCTGATCGCATTCAGCACGTAATCCAGTTCGCTATCGGTCATGGTAGGATGCAGAGACATTCTTATCCACCCGGGTTTTTCAGAGAAGTCGCCACTGTTTATTTTTTCTGTTATTTTATGGCTTTTGTCATATGAAACCTCGAGCAGGTAATGGCCGTAAGTACCTGCACAGGCACAGCCGCCTCTGGTTTGTATACCATATTTATCGCTTAATATCTTAACTACAAGGTTATAATGGATATCCTGAATATAAAATGAAAACACCGGCAGTCTTTCTTCCATATTATCTGCCAGTATCTTAATTCCTTTAATTGATCTCAGCTCCCTGAAGGTTTTATCTGCCAGTTGTTTCTCTCTTTCACTTATCTTGGCCGTGCCCATCTGTTCCTTCAGGTTTATTGCGAGGGCTGCACGAATAGCCTGAATAAACCCTGGCGTTCCTCCATCTTCCCTTGCCTCAATATCATCAACATACTTGTATTCGCCCCAGGGATTGGTCCAGTCGACAGTACCACCTCCAGGGTTATCTGGTACTTCCCTGTTATAAAGGGCTGAATCGAAAACCATTACTCCCGAGGAGCCCGGACCTCCCAGGAATTTATGGGGTGAAAAAAATATTGCATCCAGCTTTTTCATTGGATCTGACGGGTGCATATCGATATCTACATAAGGTGCTGAGGCAGCAAAGTCGATAAGGCATATGCCGCCATGTTCATGCATTATTCTTGCCAGCTCATAATAGGGTGTACTGACACCTGTTACATTTGAGCATGCGGTAAATGACCCTATTTTGAATCTCCTGTCATCATATTTCTTAAGTTCATTCCTTAATATCTCAGGATCAACCAGCAGGCCCTCGCCCGGGGGCAGCATCACAACATCGGTAAGAGTTTCATACCATGATGTCTGGTTTGAATGATGTTCCATATGAGAAATGAAAACAACCGGTCTTTCGATATTTTTCAGACATGGCAGGTCCTTATTCTGGCAGCTTTTAAGGCCCATAATACGCATGAACTTGTTTACAACAGTTGTCATTCCCGATCCAGCAGTGATCAACACATCACTGGGCCCCGCGTTAACATGGTGTTTTATTATTTTCTGGGCTTCGTGGTATGCCCAGGTCATGCGCTTACCCGCTTCACTTGTCTCGGTATGGGTATTTGCCACAAACCTGCCAAAATCATCTGTTATTTTTTTTTCCAGGGGTCTGTATAACCTGCCACTGGCTATCCAGTCACAATATATTAACGGTTGTCTGCCATAAGGAGATTCATAAAAAGCATCACTGCCAATTATATTATCCCTGTATTGCTGAAAGTATTTTTCAAGTTCGCTCATCACACTCCAAGATAACCAATAATAAAGTCTACAAATATATTCAGAATTTTTAAATGGATTATTGGAATGTTGGATTAATGGAATAACGGGATATCCAAATTATCCTGAGAATATAAAAAAGGCTGCCTGAGCAGCCTTTTTTTATACTATGACACGAGTCATTATTTAGAGATCATTTTGCACCATCAGTGGGTTGGCATCCATCTCAGCCTGTGGTATCAGTGCTGTCCAGCGTGTATCTCCCGGAGGTACCTCCATGAGGCTTCCATTAATAGATGCTGAGTGATTCCCTCCTGTCCGGTCTAGAGGCAGGTTTAATCGTTTAAGATCAAAGAAACGCTGTCCTTCACCCCATAATTCAGCGCGTCGTTGTATCATTATCTCATCGATCAAATCCTGGCCGGTATTCGTTGAAAGGATATACGAAGGGTCTCGTGCAACTGCCATGGTGTATAGTGCAGCTGCTGCCTCAACATCATGACTTTGGCGTGCTTCAGCCTCAGCCTCAATAAGGTACATTTCAGATACCCTCATATAAGGTACGTCGACACGGCTGTCAGATGTACTTACGGCAATAAACTTCTGGTTGGTATATGGGTGCCTTGAAGCTGTAGCAACTATTTCAACACCCCTGGCCTGCAGATCAAGGTGCTCACCGGTCGGATCAAACAAGGTCTTACGTACATCCGTATCAGCTATCTGGTCATATAATACAGAAAAAATAGACCTTGGGTTTCTCCTGATACTTGTTGAGCTGAAGTTCCTGGAGACGTATGCACCAAAATTTCCCCATTTATCTGTCTGGTCTTCCTGTATCTGTCCGGCCCACATATATTCTCCGCTTGATTCTGATCCCAACTGGAATCCGAGAGAATAAGTTGCAGAGTCCATTAATTCATACCCAGCCCTTGCCTGCTGTGCATAGGTTACGGCTGTTGCATAATCACCCATAGTAAGGGCTACCCTTGCTCTCATACCCCTTGCAACATCAATGTTTATATGAGTCTTGTTCTTGCGGTCTTTCCCTTCCAGGAGAATAATAGCATCATTCAGGTCCTGGATTATGTTCGAATATACCTCTTCAACACTTGAGCGTGCCTGGGGCTCTGTCGTTGCTTCGAACATGTAAGGTACTCCAAGCTGGGTATTCCCTCCTCCCGGAACATATCGGTTACCCCACTGCTGTACTAATTGGTAATGGAAGAACGCCCTGTAAGCCAGTGCCTGACCAATAATATAGTCCTTGTCATCCTGGCTGCCTGCAGTATCATCATCAATACCATTAATAAGTACATTGGCGTTTGCAATCCATGAGTAGAACATTAACCATGGAGACTCGTTATATGAATTTGTGGCACTTCTGTGCAGCCAGCGTAAATGTGTTGTCCAGGTGGCATAGTTGAACACCATATCATCACCCTGGTCCTCGATATGATACATCCATGAGCTATATCCTACACGTCCCTGGCTTGTACCAGGCCATGAGCCTCGGTAGTGTAATGATCGGTGGATGCCGTTGAGTGCTGCCATGGCAGTACCAGTTGATGATGTAACACCCGCATCAGAGACCCCATCAGTGGGAAAATTATCCATAAATCCCTCTGAACACGATTGGAAAATCAACGATACCGCAATTACTATTATTAAACTATATATTAATTTTTTCATAGCTGTCAGTTTTAAAAGTTAACATTTAATCCCACTGTAATTATCCTGTTAGGGGTAAATACATTAGAGGTGGTACCGGAGAAGTTCTGCTGCACATTCATTCCTTTCCTGGCATTAATCAGGAAGAGGTTCTCACCACTGAAATAAATGGTCGCAGCTGACATTCCAAGCCTGCCAGCCAGGTTTTTCGGTATCTCATATGAAAGGATCAAATTTCTTAGATTAAGGAATGAAGCATCCGTCAGCCAGCGCGTTGAGGTAGCATTGAAGTTGCTTGTCTGTGAATCATCCATTCTTGGAACATCAGTTATATCACCCGGTTCCTGCCAGCGATTGAGGATATCTACGCTGTAACCGGTACCATAGGTACCGGAACTCATACATGACTGGTAGTTATAATCCAGTACCAATCCACCTATCTGGTAAGTGAACATGAATCCCAGTTCGAATCCTTTAAAACTCAAATTACTTGTGATTGAACCCCAAAGGTCAGGAATGGCAGTTCCCGAATATTTATACTTGGCGTTATTAATATCGGTTGTCAGTGTATCGGCACCGATTATTCTTACCGATGATGCCTCAACATCTTCAGCACGATACAATGCTGCTCCATCATCAGGGTCAACACCATACCATTCACGTAACCAGTAATCATAGATCGAATGACCCACCATAAGTTTCTTAGATCCATCGATGATCTCATCCTGTGGAAGCCTGGTAAATTCATTTCTCAGTGTACTGAGGTTGACTCCAAGATTCCATACAAGGCCTTGTGATTTAATAACATCCACTGCAATCCCGAACTCAATACCCCGGTTAAAAAGTGCACCAATATTTTCGGTCTTGGAGTCGAGCCCGCTGGAAAGTGGTAGTGGTACGTCAAACAGCAGGTTTTCAGAGATGCGGTGATAAAATTCAATAGTACCTATCACCCTGTTTGCCAGACCAAACTCAAGAGCGAGGTCAAAGCTGTTATTTGATTCCCAAACAAGTGCTTCTGCTGCGAGCTTATCCTGGATAATTCCAGGTTCCGCAAGGTTATTGTACCCTAATGAATACAAGCCCTGGCTTGCATAGTAACCTATACCGGCATCATTACCCACTTCTCCATATGAAGCCCTCAGTTTCAAGAGATCAATGAATGCAATGTCCTGGATAAATGATTCCTGGTCAAGCCTCCATGAAAGACCGACCGACCAGAAATCTCCCCACCTGCTTTGCTGGGCAAACTTGGAGGATCCGTCCCTCCTGTATGAGGCAGTCAGGTAATATCTCGAATCAAAGTCATAATTAATACGGCCGAAGTATCCTTCAGTCGAGTAACTGTCCTGGTATGAGTTACTCCTTGTTATTGTGACATAGTTTATCAGCTCGGTATTGTCATCAGCAATCTGCTGTGTCCTTGCACCGCTCAGATAGTTGTAAGTATACTCGTACGACTCATGGCCCATGACTACATCCAAGTTATGAACGCCAAAAGATCTCTTGTAAGTAAGCAACTGGTTGAAGTTAACAGAATTGCGACGTGTGTAGGTTTTGTATGCCCTTCCTCCCGGAGCTCCGTCACCAATCAGCGGGTTGTTGTAGAAAGTATTATAGTAGAATCTCTGGTCAAGGCTCCCGTTAAGTGTGAATTTGAAATCTTTCAGGAATGTAAATTCTGCATATGTCTTACCCCCAATCGTGGATGTTACATCCGTATCCTGGTCCCATCTTATCTCAGCAATACAATGCCTTCCTGAGCTGGCACCACCTGCACGTGTATCATATATATCGAACTGCCTGTTACCATAGTCATCAAGTATATACTCCCCCGTTGTGCGGTCCAGCTCCCATACCGGATAAATTGAACCGATGCCACGGGTAAAACGAATAGGATTCACGAAAGTGCTGGTGCTTCCGGTCTGTGCCCAGTTAAGTGTTCTGTTGGCACCATTTACATTAAATCCTGTCTTTAACCAATCGGTAGCCTGGTAATTGACATTGGCACGGCCCGCAAACCTCCTGAGATCAGATTCAATAATAAAACCCTCTTCAAAAAGATATCCTACAGACACATAATAATCCATCTTTTCAGTCCCCCCCGAGTAATTCATATCAATATTCTGGCGCTGGCCTCTTTGTTCAAGCGCAGCCAGCCAGTCAACAGCTTCCTTGTAATCACCCTTGTACGCTGCACTGGGATTGATATTACCGTTAATGTCAACAATCTGGTCATCAGGAACATTAAAAGGATTGTATTCTCCCAGTTCGTCAAAGATCACGTCTGTGGCCTCCTGGTTGGCAGCTGTTACGTCTGCAGGGTCATCCACCCCTGGTACGGCGATACCATTACGGTATGCTTCCCACATTATCGGGTAATAATCAAAAGCGTCTATCATCTCATATTCGGGTTGTGCCCGCGTTATAACACCATATGATGCATTGACTGAAAACTGGCCCTGCCCCGGTTTACCCTTCTTTGTGGTAATGAGGACAACACCATTGGCCGCCTTGTTCCCGTATAATGCAGTAGAAGATGCATCCTTAAGGATAGTAATGCTTTCAATATCATTGGGATTAATGGAACTGATCGATCCTGAAAATTGGACACCGTCAACAACATAGAGTGGATCATTGGAAGCACTGTATGATCCAAATCCCCTTACGCGAATATCCTGTGATTGTCCGGGCTGACCACTTCCGGCTGTCACCTGTATGCCGGGGCTTGCTCCTTCAATGACCGAAGTAAGGTTACTTATCGGCCGGTTTTCGATCTTGCTTGCGTTTATCTGTGTGGCCGATCCTGTAAATGCGCCTTTCTTGGCAGTACCATATGCTGTAACTATAACCTCCTCGATACCGAGAACATCAGATGCCAGGGCTACATCAACGGTAGACCTGCCTTCGATATTGATTTCCCTTGGGGCCATTCCTATGAATGAATAAACAAGGGTTGTGGCACTTGCTGGTACGGTAAGGGAATAATTACCATCCACATCGGTGGTGGTTCCAAAAGTGGTTCCCTTAACCACAACAGATACGCCGGGAAGCGGCAAAGCATCATCAGCAGATGTTACCGTACCCGTTACTGTCCTTTCCTGTGCCTGTGCCTGGAAAAAAGACCCGGACACCAGCACAAGAATAATTAAATAAAGAATTTTTCTCATAGAATTTAATTTAAGGTAAATATTAGGGTTAGTACTATTTCCAGGTATTCAAACCTGTATTAAAATTTCCTGGAATACTGAAAGTCCTGTAGTTAATGAGGTATATATTAGACTCAAGTAAGAATATGCAATACCATAAGGACAAAAACTCTTGTATAATGTATTTTAACCATACATGTTGCACACAATACTTAACACTAAAAATTTAAGTGCTACTTTGCGAGAGACCAACTGGTTAATTTTAACCTGCTGGAAGAAGGCTCTAATAAATTCAATGTACTTGATTTACAATATATATTATTTTAGCCAATAAAAAAAATATCTGTAAATAAAATTGCCTGCGAACTTAGAAATATAATTATAGAAAAAATTGTCAGGAAAACATTTCTTTAGAAGAAATCTTTAATTGCTGTATCTTATAATCAGCTAATATTTATTATCCTGTGGTCTATAAGAACGAATAGAATGCTCAATAATACTGAGTAGATGGTAAAAGTTAATAAAGGAATATATTGAGAGGGTTTTATATTCATTTTTATCCAAAGGTAAGCTGCCAGGTATATTTTACTGAGAAAATACACACCAAAAGTTGCCAGTGCCACACCTACAGCACCGTAGTCTTTTACCAGCCACAGGCTCAGAGGGATGTTAAGTACAAGCTCAAAGATTGCCGCACTCATTGCCACACCGGTTCTTTTACGCCCTATGATTATTGTATTCGGAAAAAGAAGCCTTGGTATTACCAGCATTATATAAATCATAAAAATATCTGCACTCCGCAGAAAGTCAGGTGTGAACATCCGCGGATAGAGCCAGCGTGAAAAAAGTAGGACCAGCATTGACATAGGGAAAAGGTAGTGCATCAGGTTACGTGACTTCTTTTTAATGACCTGAAGAGATTCCTTAATCTTTGCCCTTGTACCAAACTGAGGCAGCATGGCATTACTGAGCCCCATTGCCAGCATCATAACAATCGGAAATTCTTTAGCCCCATACCTGAAGATAGCAAACATGCCAGGGTCATCAAAATGGGCTGATACGATTATTCCGTCAATATACTGGGCTGAACCGCTGATAAGGGCCGTGACTATAAGTGGCCATCCCAGCTTCAGGTGTTCCTTCATAAACGTAAGTGATATCCTGAATTCCGAGTACCTGCGTAGAAGTAATAACAGCCATACCCATCTCACAACAGTGATAATTAGTAATCCGTATATGGCCCACATGAAGCTTTTACCCGCTAGTATCGGAGTCATAATAAGTATCAGCTGAGCCAGGAAAGTGTATATCCCGTACTGGAATATCCGGTAAGCACGATCACGTAACAGATAAATGTACTCTATCAGGCAAACAGGGCTGCTTAGAAATAAATAAAGAAGTAGTAGGTTCAAATAAGGTGTATTCCCTGAATAACCGTATACGGAGAACCTGCTTTTAAGTACGTGTCCTGCAATGAAAAATAAAAGGCTGAAAGCCAGCAGCAGAATGAACGCATTGAATATTTCAGGTGACCTCTCACTGATATTCTCCCCAAGCCTCCTGAAAGATCGGTTTCGGTTATATAATGGTAAAAGTGACTGTATAATCCCCGTGACCCAGAAAAAACTGAGAAAGCTGGCAATAAACATAAACATCTCCCAAGATCCTATTTCAGCTGGTGTAAGATGACTTTTAGTAAATACAATACTTACAATAAAAAATACTATAAAACGAAGTAGCTGAAATAGTTGCAGCCCTGAAATATTGTTTATGAATTTTGGTTTTGCCAAAATAGTTCTTTACTTTTTGTAAGTGTAAGGAGTAATAATAGCAGTTAATTAAGAAATTACAACCATGGTTCATTTTAAGGGGAACCGTGCAAAGATAGTAATTGGACATTGAGTACGGCAAAAAGCTTTAAAATTTTGCAATATTATTTTTTTGCATTTTCTTTGCATACCGGATATGGTGAATGTAGCTCAGTTGGTTAGAGCACTGGATTGTGGTTCCAGGGGTCGTGGGTTCGAATCCCATCTTTCACCCTGACATTTAAAGCTGGCACACTTAAGTGTGCCGGCTTTTTATTTTAGATGGCGTTGTCAGCTTGCTGGCATAAGCCATATGAAATAAAAAGCCGTAAGCTGCCGCAGGCAGCCAGCTCTAAATGTCAGAAGTGCACTCCCAAATAGGGATCACCGACCGAATGAAGTGAGGGAGGTAATCCCTTAATTCCTTGTATGACTGGGATTCAAATAGGAATCACCGACCGAATGAAATGAGGGAGGAAATCCCTTTTGACCAGGAGTGAGTCCTCCACCGGCAATCTTTAAGCTTCTGCGGTCAAAGGGAATCACCGACCGAATGAAATGAGGGAGGTAATTCCTTTT
>Ga0272443_10000668_pt1 | contig 58925 bp, 52 predicted proteins | sample SSMAcet12_FD_193581 | JGI IMG/M metagenome (GOLD analysis project Ga0272443, IMG submission 193581) | Marine sediment archaeal communities from Little Sippewissett salt marsh, Falmouth, MA, United States - SSM-Acet-12 | ecosystem: Environmental > Aquatic > Marine > Wetlands > Sediment ... | reverse complement strand
ATTTCGTACGTGTGCTCAACGGATCGAATTGACGGCAACATAGGCCCACCTCCATGGTTTGGGTTATGTTGCGCAGTGTTACATATTGTGGCTATGACGTCAATATAAGTTTCGTTGTAGGGGTAACCTATGCGCTATCCTATCTGTTTGGCATGATGAGTGTAATCTTTTTCGCTGGATGGATTGCACCAAAGCTGCTCAGGATTGATCTGCAAAAGGAGGCAAAAGAACTGGAAAAGTCTCTCGGGGATACTGGTGAAAAGAGGCAGCCAGGGCAATTCGAGTCATTTGGCATTCTCAGAGCAAGAGTGTACGAAGTATCCGCGGTGGAGATATTTAACACCTCTGTAGCTGAGTTGGAGGCGCGTTTCCAGGTGCGTGTAAATCGAGTAGCCCGCAGGGGAAAGTTATTGGAGGTAACGCCGGGCCTCTTGCTGCGGCAGGGCTATCTGGTTGCACTGCAAGGGAAGCTCGAACATGTCATTGCCGCTGGTGGAGCCCTGGGAGATGAGTCTACCCAACAGGAGTTGATGAATTTTGTCAACGAAGAGCGCGATGTCGTTATCACTCGAGCGGACCTGCATGGAAAAACGGTCGCCCAGGCCCGTATGATGCTTGATTTCAAGCACCGCTATGGAGTATACGCAACGCGGGTTACCCGCCTTGATCAGGAATTTAACTTGTATCCACAGAGCGAGCTTCATGTTGGCGATGTTGTTCGGCTGGTTGGTGCTGCCGAGGATGTCAAGCGGGCAGCCGATGAGATTGGCTATTCTCTGGTACCGTCAAAATCTGTGGATTACGTCTACCTGGGGGTCGGCCTGCTCGTCGGAGTTATAATCGGCATGGCCAGTGTCAATATTGCTGGTGTACCTATTTCTCTTGGTACGGGTGGCGGGTGTCTTATTTCTGGTTTGATGTTTGGCTTCCTCCGCGCCAAACGTCACACCTTTGGCAATCTTCCTGCCTCTACAGCACAATATCTGCGTGATTTCGGACTGGCGGTTTTCATCGTTTCCATCGGCCTTGAGACAGGCCCACAGGCTCTGGCCCAGATTCAGCAATATGGATTGATGATGCCGGCACTCGGCATCTGTGCGGTTCTCTTTCCCTGTATGGGCATGCTGCTCTATGGCCGTTTTGTCCTGAAGATGAACCCTGTCATTCTTTGTGGAGCAATAACAGGAAACCTTACTTCCACTCCTGCACTCAATGGTGTTATTGACGCTGCACGGAGTAGCGCTCCGGTGCTTGGGTATACCGTCAGCTATGCCATTTCCAATGTTTTACTGACGTTTCTCGGACCGATCATTGTTTACACCGTCTAGAAAAATGGAACAGTAGTAATATGGGGCATACCATGTTTTGATCGGCATTCATTTTTCAGAGACTACCAGCCTTGCCTGGTGAACCCCCGCGGCCCAGATTGCTGCGTATCTCCTCTGAAAATCCTTCGCTTCCAAGTGCGAAATTCCCGTTTGTGGCTTTTTTGATCTTTTCTATCTCGCTAGGTTCCAGGTCATTCCGAAATATCTCTCGGTAAGCTTCCTCTCTTTCTACTGGACATATCGTCGCCCCAGACATTTCATGGTGTCTTCAGCACTATTGGAGTATTTGGGGGTCAGAATAAGATGAACGTGATTGTTCATCAACACTAAGGCATGAACAGCACAACCTGCTCTCTGAGCATGCTCTTGCAGCCAAAAGAGCATCGCAAATACAGAATCTCCCTGGAAGAAGCCGTAGAATCAAATCAAAGCTGGCTCGTTGCCCCGCTTCCAGGACGCGGAGATATTGTCTTCCATGAAGACCCGACCGTGCCTCTCGACAACGATGACTGGCCCGAGGAATCCCGATGAAATTGATTCTCGATACCTGCGTCCTGCTCTGGATGGCTGGTGATCCGTCTCGGCTCTCTTCCGCCGCCAGGCAGGTCTTATCGCCTGAAAACGAGTTCTACATCTCCGCCATCTCCACCTTTGAAATCGCAATCAAACACAAAAACAGAAAGCTCGAGTTACCCACAGACCCATGGGACTGGTTCCAAAAAGTCACAGACCATTTCCAAATCAAAGAGACCCCATCTCAGCTCGCATCGCAACCCTCGCCCCCGAAGTAGACGTCCCCCACTCCGATCCGGCCGACCGCATCATCATCGCCACGGCCATTGAAAACCAACTCACTGTCATCTCGCCAGATTTTCTCATCAAGAAGTGCCCGAAGGTCGAGGTACTTGGCTAGGAATAAACTTCCTGAATCCCCAATTCACCTTCTCACGTCATTTATCTGACACATTTAAACCTCTTTCTTGCAGGCATGTAATTAAAGAGGCGGATTGCAAAATCATTATTCCGATTAATTGTCTGATAGTTGTACCCACACCTGAAAAGGAGTCCTGATGAATCATCACCATTTTGATGCCGTTGTGGTCGGCTCCGGCACCGCCGCCTGGTTTGCGGTCGACGGTCTGGTCAAAGCCGGCAGAGAAGTCGCCATCGTCGATGAACGGCCCTACGGCGGCACCTGCGCGCTGCGCGGTTGTCAGCCGAAAAAGTATCTGGTGGCGAATGCCGAAGCGGTGGCCATGGCCACCCAGTTGCTGGGCAACGGGATAAGAACCGCCCCGAGCAGTGACTGGGCTGCCCTGCAGCGGCTGAAAAACGATTTTTTGGAGGGAAGATCAGATAAGGAGGTAAAAAGCTGGCGCAGGCGCGGAGTCGCCACCTTTTTCGGCAGGGCGCTATTCACCGGCGAAGATGAGGTGTGTGTCGGCGAGCAGCGATTGTCCGCTGACCATATCATCCTGGCAACCGGCGCGGTTCCGCGACGATCTGATATCCCCGGCGCCGAACTGGTGCACGACAGCGAATATTTTCTCGACATGGCCGAGATGCCCTCCCGGGTAGTGTTTATCGGCGGCGGCTTCATCTCCTTTGAATTTGCCCACGTTGCGGTTCGCACCGGCGCCGTCGACGTGACAATCCTGCACCGCTCCAACCGGCCGCTTAAACAATTCGATCCCGATATCGTTGCCGAAGCGGTTGAGGCCAGTCGCTGTGCGTCCATCGATATCGTTCTTAATGAATCGGTGCAGCGAGCCGAACGAGACGGCAGCGTAATTGTCATGTATGGCGCCGAAGGTGATTGTTACCAGGCGGAGCTGGTCATCGAGGCAACGGGCCGGCTGCCCAATCTCAGTGTGCTCGAGGGTGATTTCGGCGGGGTTGAACACTCCGCCGCCGGCGTACACGTCAATGAGTTTTTGCAAAGCGTCAGCAACGCTAAGGTTTACGCCATCGGCGACTGCGCCGCGACCGGCGCCATGCTTGCCCCGGTTGCCGATGAACAGGGCAAGACGGTTGTCCACAACATCTTAGAGAACAATACCAGGACTATTGATTACTCGGTGGTGCCCAGCTGTGTCTTTACGATTCCATCGATTGCCCGGGTGGGGCTGGGGGAGGCTGAAGCGGCTGAACAGGGGTATGATTTTCGGGTCAATTTCGGCCGTACCGCCGGCTGGCCTTCATCCCGGCGCATCGGCGAACAACATGGCGCCTACAAGGTATTGATCAGCAACACCACAGATGAAATCCTCGGTGCCCATCTGATCCGTCATAACGCATCCGAGGTGATCAACCTGTTTGCCCTGGCGATACGATACAAAATCAAGGCGGACGCCCTTAAAGAATGCATGTGGGGGTATCCAACTTACTCTTCTGATATCAAGTATATGGTGAAATAACCGTGTTGATGCTATCTATGCCATGAGGTCAGCCTGGCAGACCAAAATACACCATCGAACAAAAACCGGAGGAATAACAATGGATGAAAAAAATTTTCGCCACGGCGCCTTCAGCTGGCATGAACTGTTGACCACCGATCCACAAAAAGCCCAGGACTTCTACACTGCCCTGTTCAACTGGGATGCTGAACCGGCGCCAATGGAAGGCGAAGACTACACCGTTCTCAAGGCAGACGGCAGGCAGGTGGGTGGTATCATGCCGGTTCCTCCCGAGTGCACCGGAATGCCGCCCATGTGGGGTCTTTATGTGACGGTGGACGATGTAGATGAAACCGCCGCCCGGGTGGATGAGCTTGGCGGCAGGGTACTCCGTGCCCCGGACGACATACCCGGTGTCGGCAGATTTGCGGTGATTCAGGATCCACAGGGGGCGGTACTCTCGGTTATCACCTATGCCCACACCGACTGAACCGGTGGCCGGCGGAAAAGAGCACTCTTCTTCACCCCCGCCACTCTCGGCGCAGATTGATGAGCGGCAGGATGAACACGATATTCTCTTTGGCGTTATCAACCGGTTTATCGGCTATTTCACCAGAAAAACGGTACCCCGTTCAACCAATGACGCCGATCGCGAATACCCGTTTGTGGCCATGGACACCCGGCAGGCATATGGACAAATCAGGCTGGCCTGGTCCTATCTAGAGATTCAGAACGGATGGCAAAAAGCGCCCGGTTTTCTCGACATCGGCTGCGGCATCGGCAATATCCTCCTGCTTGCCGAGATGGTGGGATTTTCTGTCCACGGCATCGAAAAAGATGAGCCCTCGCTTGCCATCGCCCGCCAGTTGGTGGACAGCCATTGTATTGAAGCGTGCGATATCTGGCATTATGGTGGGATTGGTGATTTCGATGCGGTGTACTATTTCAGGCCGTTCTGCACCGCCGCCCATCAACAACGTTTTGAACGGAAGGTAGAAGATGAGATGAAAGTCGGCGCCGTCTTGATCGCCAATCGGAAGATGGATACGACCATTGACCGCGACCATCGCTTTCACCGGCTCGATCCAGCTCTGCCGGTATGGTGTAAAACTCACCAGAAATAGTTTTGCCCGGGCGCGCGCATCGTTTCAGAGGCCTCGCCGATCAATAATCTTTATAGTAGGAATTTTTGCAGATGATGGTAGGTTACGGAGCGGTTATCGGCAGGTTCGTACGTCTGCTCTATTACGCAACGAAGAGGAGAACAGGATGAAAGACTCAGGAAATCTGCACCAGCAAGTTCAGGAAATGTGTGATTGCTTTGCCACCAGCGATCCGCTGCGGGAAATGTCCAAAATGCAGCATGAAAGTGATGCCGAGGCAGCCGCCCTCAAGTGGATCGGCCTGGCGGTGTTACACGGGATCAACAACAACGCCCAGTCAATTTCCCTGCAGGAAAACCCTGACGGTACCGTTACGGTGCTGGCAACGTATCGTGAATCGGAACTGCCACCCCCCGCCGGCGCCATCGGCGCGCACATCATCAAGGCAATGCGCGATATTATCCATGTGGACGATGCCGAAGGTGAATCAACCCTTGCCTTCGGGGTACGTAACAGCAGTATGGATCTGCATGTTAAAACCGAAGAGAAAAACGGCGGCCAACGGCTCACCATCAGCTTTCCCGCCTAAACGGTGCCGCGCAGGCCATACTTGATGGCTTCGCAAAAACCCATATGCCCGTCATACCGGAATTGACCCGACATCCATAATTAATTAAAATCACTGGATTCCCGCTTTCGCGGGAATGACGGTAGCAAGCAATTTTGAGGTTTTTACGAAATCATCACACTATAATGGCTTCGGATAAGCTGTGCTCTGGTGCTTGAGGGGTCGTTTAGACCATCGCCACAAGCAACACAACGCACGATCGCTCAGACAACGGGCCGTATCTGGCCATTGCTTCAGGCACGGCTCGTTGTCACTTTTTCTTTGACCCCCTCCAGTTATTTTATTTGACAGTTAATTCTTCTGCTGTATCAGTGTGAGGAAATTATTTTTTTTATTACCGCCTCTGAGCCTATAGCTTCGTACCAGGTGGAAAAGAACGGGCCATCAGCCTAACGCAAGCGGTGCCATTTAATTTATCTCACGCCGTCTCGTCATGCATATCTCCGAAGGAGTTCTGAGCGCCCCGGTACTGTTGGGCGGTGCCGCACTCACCGTCGCCGGTACCGCCATCGGTCTCAGACAGCTCAACTACGAGCGGATCATGACCACCGCCATGCTGACCTCGGCATTTTTCGTGGCCTCGCTCATCCATGTCCCGATTGGGCCGGGCAACATCCATCTGGTGCTCAACGGGCTTTTGGGCATCCTCCTTGGCTGGGTAGCCTTTCCCGCCATTGGGGTAGCGTTGCTGCTCCAGGCTGTGTTTTTTCAATACGGCGGCATCCTTGTGCTGGGCGTAAACACCCTGCTCATGGCGGGGCCGGCGGTATTGTGCGGCATACTCTTCAAAACATGGCTGACAAACCCCAAACGGCGCAATCTCGCCGGCTTTCTGGCGGGTGCCGTTGCCATCCTGCTCTCCGGCATACTGATGGCCGCGGCCCTTGCCTTAAGCGATGCCGGATTTATCAGGGTCGCCCAGATTACCCTGCTCTCCCACATCCCGCTGATGGTGATCGAGGGTATTGTCACCATGTTTACCCTCTCTTTTCTTATCCGCGTCCACCCCGATATCTTATCACTTGATAAAACATGAAAGTTCCGGCCGCTTTTTTCCTGGTACCGCTTCTGCTCTGCACCAGCTCCGGTGCCGCATTCGCCCATCGTCTCAACGTATTTGCCTATCTGGAAGGTGATACGGTGCACGGTGAAACTTTCTTCAGCGGCGGCAGGCCGGCAAAGAAAGCGGTAATTGAGGTTTTCCCGGACGAGGGCAATGATCCCCTTTTCACCACCGCCACCGACCAGGACGGACTCTTCACCTTCCTGCTTACCGAGGAAATGGGCTCGAAACAGATGCTTCGCATCGTTGCCGAGGCGGGCGAAGGCCACCGCGGGCAGTGGCTGCTGGATCTTACGTCACTCCAGACTTCAGCAGTGCAGGAACAAGGCGAATCCACCCCGGCGCCACCATCGTCACCAGCCAACCCGACAACCCCGCCATCGCCGCAAGTAATGGTTGATGAGCAGGCAATTGGCGCCATTGTCGAAAAGGTGGTCGAAGCTAAACTGGCGCCGCTGCGCCGTGATCTCGCCGCCGCCACCCAGTGCGGCCCGAGCCTGTCGGAGATTCTTGGCGGTCTCGGCTATATCATCGGACTGGCCGGTCTGGCCGCATACCTCAAGTCACAAAAAAAAGGAGGAAACCAATGAAACACACCTGTGCTACCCTGTTGATGACAGCCTGTCTTATGACGGCCGCGACTCATCCGGCCCTTGCTCATTTCGGCATGGTAATTCCGGAAGAGCCGGTTCTTGCTCAGCCGGACACCCAGATACAGCTCAATCTCGCCTTTGCCCACCCTTTTGAAATGGTTGGCATGGAGCTTGTCAAACCTCGTGGGTTTTCAGTGTACGTGGATGGCTCACAAACTGATCTGCTCGACACCCTGCAATCCTCACAGATACTTGACCACCAGGGCTGGCAGAGCAGTTTTGCGGTACGCCGGCCGGGGGTCTACCAGTTCGTCATGGAGCCACAGCCCTATTGGGAACCGGCTGAGGATCTCTCTATCATCCACTACACCAAGGTCGTTGTTCCCGCCTTCGGCGCCGATACCGGCTGGGATGAACCGCTTGGCCTGCCCACTGAAATCCTACCGTTGCTGCGCCCATTCGGCAATTTTGCCGGCAACAGCTTTACCGGCCAGGTGATGGCGGGAGGCTCGGCGCTGGCCGGAGCCGAGGTGGAGGTGGAGTATTACAACCAGAACGGCGACCGGAACGCGCCAACCGATTTTCACATCACCCAGGTGGTCAAGGCCGATGAAAACGGGGTTTTCTCGTTCAGCTGTCCCTGGCCGGGCTGGTGGGGATTTGCCGCCCTGAGCGAAGCGGATTACACCTTGGCTGATCCGGACGGCAACGAAAAAGGGGTGGAGCTGGGGGCAGTCATCTGGGTCTATTTTCATCCCTGATAGGGTATGCAATTTGAGCAGTTCAGCCAGGGCGACTCTTTTCTGCATCGGCTTCATCCCGGCGTGAAATGCGCCGGCGCCCTGGCGCTCACCATGGTGCTGGCCTTGAGCACCCATCTTATCACCGCCCTGAGCGGGCTTCTTATTGGGATACTACTTGTGCTGCTTGCCGGCCTGCCGATGGGTTTAGTGGTTCGTCGGGTTCTTGTGGTCAACGGCTTTATCTTGTTTTTATGGCTTACTCTACCCCTCACCTATCCCGGAACCCCGCTGCTCTCATATGGCATGTTCAGTATCAGCAGGGAGGGAGTCATGCTCAGCGGGCTGATAACAATCAAGGCCAATGCTATCCTCCTGCTGCTCATCGCCCTGCCGGCTACCTCGAGCATTGCCGAGCTGGGACGCGGGCTGGAATTTTTACGCGTCCCGGCAAAACTCAGGATCCTGCTGCTGTTTTCGTATCGCTATATTTTCGTCATCAACCAGGAGTATCAGCGTCTGCTGCGGGCCGCAAAACTGCGCGGCTTTACGGCCAGAACCTCGATGCATACCTACCGCACCTTTGCGTATCTGTTCGGAATGACCTTGGTAAAAAGCCATCACCGCGCCACCCGGGTCTATGAGGCAATGGTGCTGCGCGGTTTTACCGGCCGCTTTCATTCGCTGCACGCTTCGGCGCCGCGACCGGTCGATATGGTGTGGCTGGCCGCCCTGGCCGCGGCCGCCGCCGGTCTGACCGTCATGGAAATATACAATGGGTGAAAAGCCCGAAGACAGCGGCCCCCTGCTCCGCCTGGAGGATCTGTCTTTTGCCTATCCAGGCGGCAGTACCCCTATTCTTGACAGCCTTTCCCTCACCCTGCAAAGCGGCGAGCGCCTTGGACTTATCGGCCCGAACGGAAGCGGAAAAACCACCTTTTTCCATATCATCGTCGGGCTGCTCAAGCCCCAGTCGGGAACGGTGCGATTCAAAGGTAAACCGCTGATTGAGGAAAAGGATTTTAGGCTATTGCGTAAAGAGGTGGGATTGTTGTTTCAGGACGCCGACGATCAACTCTTTTCGCCCACCGTGCTCGACGATGTCGCCTTCGGCCCACTGAATCTTGGATTGTCCGTAAGTGATGCCAGAGCGCGTGCCGAGCAGACCCTGGCCACCCTTGGGCTGACAGGCTACGAGCAGCGCCTCACCCACCACCTCTCCGGCGGCGAGAAAAAACTGGTGGCGCTGGCCACCATCCTGGCCATGCAGCCATCAGTGCTCCTCCTGGATGAACCCACCAATGATCTGGATTCCGCCACCCGTGCACACCTTATCAGAATCATCAATACCCTGAGCCTTGCCTCCGTCATCATCTCTCACGACTGGGATTTTCTGGCGGCAACCTGCACCACCATCTATGGACTGAAAGGCGGCCGGGTGGAGATATCAGATGAACTCACGCCGCATGCCCACCGTCATGCCCATCCGCATGGCGAACACCCCCATCGCCACGAAGACGACTAATGTTCTTTTACGTCTTACGGGAGCCTTGAAAAATGAGCATTTTCGTTCAAGATCAAGGATACACCCCATCACTGCCACCATCGATGAAAGTGATGCACCGGGCCGTGGCCGGCGCCGATTGCATAATCAGCACCCGCCGTAATGGCTTCCTCGATGTAGGTTTTCGCCGCCCGGATCGCCTCGCCGACGGGCAACCCCCGGGCCAGATACGCCCCGATAGCCGAGGAGAGGGTACAACCGGTGCCATGGGTGTTGACGGTATCGATGCGAGCGCTTCTCAGCCAGTGAATGGCAATCGCGTCACCGCTGCGCACCGCCAGACAATCATCACTTGGCGCATCACTGAGATGACCACCCTTGACCAGCACGGCGGCGGGGCCACGCGCAAGCAGGCTTCGGGCCGCCACCTCCATTTCGCCGGTGGTTTTGATGGACGAACCAGTAAGCACCTCGGCCTCGGGCAGATTGGGGGTGAGCACCGTTGCCATGGGAATGAGTGTATCTCGCAGGGTCACCATCGCCTCATCACGAAGCAGCCGATCACCGCTTTTCGCCACCATGACCGGATCCACCACGATGTTTTCCACCTGGTGGGCGGCGAGAACGCGTGCCACGGTTGCAATAATCTCGGTGGTGAAGAGCATGCCGATCTTCACCGCATCCACCCCGATATCGGCAAGCACCGCCTCTAATTGAGCGCCCACCGAGGGCGCCGGCACCTCGACGATATCGCTTACCGTACGCGTGTTCTGCGCGGTAATGGCGGTGATCACCGACATCGAAAAACAACCCAGCGCCGAGAAGGTCTTCAGATCAGCCTGGATACCGGCGCCGCCGCCACTGTCTGATCCGGCTATGGTGAGCGCCCGATAGTATTGCTTTTTCTCCATAAATGATCGCCTCGTGAAATCCGTGCGGGTTTCAACCCCTATTTTTACCTGATGAATGGGTTGGCTGATGATTAATCTGCAACGGTTGATGGTTCAGTCCGGCGCGTTGCCGGTAGTCGGGCCGATATCACCCGCTCTGCCTGGCAAAATGGTCCCAGCCGCGCCCGCCGATATCCACCGGTTCGCCGTCACGATGATAGATCAGCTCACCACCACCAACAATCTCGCCAATACGATACAGATCGGTGCCGAACGTTTCGGCAAAAGCCGTGGCAATGGCCGTGAACTCCTCCGCTCCAATACAGCAGAGCAGGCAGTAATCCTCACCGCCACTAACAGCGACCTCGATGGCGTTCCAGTCATGACGGGCGGCGATGGCATGCAAATCCGGCGAAATGGGAAGTGCCGCCACATCGATACGCGCCCCGACCTTAGAGCTCTCCATGATGCGCCTGAGGTCGGCACCGATGCCGTCCGAAACATCGAGCATGGCATGTACCGCCGGCTGCGCTGCCAGCCAGCGCCCCTGGGCAAGGTGTGGACGGGGGCGATGATGACGGGTAATCAGGCGCCGGCCCACCGCATCTATCTCATGATCGGCCAGCAGCAGACGCAGGCCGCCACCGGAGTCGCCCACCATGTCGGTGAGGGCGATTACATCACCGGCCCGGCCACCCGAGCGGTATGAGATCAACGCCGTGGAGGCGCTGCCGATAACGGTAAAGCTAATGACTATGCCCGCCCGGGAGCGGGTAGTGTCACCACCCAAAAGGTGGGTACCGGTCTCTTCGCTTAATTCTTTGATTCCCGCAAAGAACTGATCAACCCAGGACACCTGGCAATCATCGGGTAGGGCAAGAGATAAAAAAGCGGCCACGGGCGTGCCCCCCATGGCGGCAATATCACTGAGATTAACCGCCAGCGCCTTGCCTCCCAATTCGCGGGCACTGATCCGATCCTTGAGAAAGTGGACACCTTCCAGCAGGGCATCGGTGGTTACCAGAAAGGATGTATCATCGGAGCATGGAAATACTGCGCAATCATCGCCGATGCCCACCACTCCGGGCGGCAAATCTTTTCCGAAATGGCCGGCAAAACGCGCGATCAGACCGAATTCACCGAGTTCCTGAACCTTCATGTTCGGGCGTCCTTGGCATCCCTGATAAGGGCGGCAAGATCGGCCGCCGCCGCTTGCGGATCGGGGGCGGCACAGATGGCGGAAACCACTGCCACCGAGTCGGCGCCGGCCTCGATGACCGGAGCAATATTGGCCGCATTGAGCCCGCCGATGGCCACCAGCGGCAGATCGGTCAGCGCCCGCACCAACCGCAGCCCGGCAAGGCCCAGCTCCCTTGAGCAATCTGTTTTCGTGGGGGTAAAATAGATGGGGCTGGCGCTGATGTAATCAAGCAGATGCAAATCAGCCGCCCGCACATCTAAAACGGACTCCACAGAAAGCCCGAGAATCTTATTGCGGCCAAGTAACCTGCGGGCGGTTGCGGCCGCTATATCCTTCTGGCCGACGTGCAGACCGTCGGCATCCACCGCCAGCGCCACATCGAGCCGATCGTTGATGATCAGCGGCACACCGTACGGCGCAAGCAAGGCCTTGATGCGGCCGGCAAGGTCGATAAATTCACGAGTTGAACAATGCTTCTCGCGCAACTGGACGATGTTCACCCCGCCCGCCACCGCTTCCCCTACCACCGACTCCACCGACCGCTCGCCGCAGAGGGCGCGGTCGGTAACCAGGTAGAGATCAAGGGAAAAGTGTTTTGCCATGGCCACTTAGATCAATTGTTCTTTATTCAGATTGTACAGGGCGTCATAGAAATGGAGCTGCAGGCTGCCCGGCCCCGCCGCCTGGCTCGCCGCCAATTCCCCGGCCAGTCCCATCGCCGCCATGGCGTGGGCGGTTGCTTCAAATGCATTGGCGTTAACCGCGGCAAAAGCGCCGATAATGGCGGTTGCGGTACACCCCATGCCCGTTACCCGGGCCATCAGGGGATGGCCCGAGCGGTTGTGCAGATCGGTGGCCCCGTCGCTGATATAGTCCACCGCACCGCTAGCACAGACAACACAGCCATAGGCCTGGGCGCACGCCCGGGCCGCTGCCGCGGGATCGCCGCCGGCCGCCGCATCGACCCCCTTGGTCTGAACCGAATCATCAAGCAGAGCCATGATCTCCGAGCCGTTGCCACGGATTACCGCGGCGGGGCTTGCGGCCAACAATCTCTTGCAGGTATCGGTGCGGAATCCGGTGGCGCCAGCCCCCACCGGATCAAAGACGATGGGAACCCGGTGCTGACGGGCGGCGGCCATACCTACCTCCATGGCCGCAATCCACGGTTTGCTCAAAGTACCGATGTTAATCACCAGTGCCCCACCCAGCATTCCCGCCAGGCTCACCATATCTTCAACCTCATCGACACTGTGAGCCATCACCGGCGATGCGCCCAGAGCAAGCAAGGCGTTGGCGGTACTATTCATCACCACGTAGTTGGTGATATTGTGCACCAGCGGCCGTTTTTGCCTGATGGCGGCAATATCTTGCCAGAGCGCCTCGGTGTTGATCAATGGTTCGTGAGTATCCATGGCAATATTCTCCGATCAATCGATGATTACCTGATTGCTTGCAAAAGCAAAGCCTTATGATATTGTGGTTTAGATTCTACTAGATAGTCATCAGCACACCAATTCTCAACAACTTTTCAGCCTTTTCGGCGTGCTCACCGGCAACGAAAAAACCTGTGGACTTGCCATCATCAGCTGGCGCTCCTGGGATACTCTCATCGCCACCCTGGAGTCGTACCGCAACCTTGGCCTTTTTTCGCATTTTGACCGATCGTTCATCTATTTTCAGGATATCAGTGAGCGCGACCGACAGATCGCCGCCCAGTTCAATCTTGCCTGCAGCGGCGGGCCAAAATGCGGTATCGCTGACGGCATGTGCAACGCGGCCACGGAGCTTGCCACTGATTTCGTGCTTTTTCTGGAAAACGATTGCCCGGTAATCGAGAGTGCGGACGATGTAATGCACCAGCTTATGGGGGCGCTCAATCACCTTGAAACGGGAGCCATCGACGTGATGCGGCTGCACTCGAGGCTGCACCCCGGTGAGGCCTTTTCCGACGTGCGTAAATATCTGCGCTACTATGAACCGCAACACCCGGAACCGTGTGTTGATCTCACAACGTACCAGAGCGAGGCCCGCCACCGTCGCTGGCGCCGTTTTTTTAAGCGCTACAATCTCGCCCGTCTCAAGGGCCGTGCTGTTTACGTTGAGCAGGCGGCCGAGACGCTCTTTCCCGAAGTCATCCAGAAAACCGCGGATGGTATCTGGATTATCGATTCCAGCTGCGCCGACTGGACCAATCAGTCGGTGCTGTGCAGGCGCACCTTTTTCACCGATATCCTCATGCCCTATGTCGATGCCCATCCTTCATCACGCACCAGCAACGGCTTTCAATCCCCGGAGCGGCCACTGAACTGCCGCTGGTGGCGCAATCGACATTTCAAGATCGGCCAGGGCAAAGGGCTCTTCACCCACCGCAGGGTGGACGGCAGCTGGCGCACGGAGCACCCAGCATATGAAGATGTATTGGCGGAAAGCTTGTAAGCACGTTGCCAAACCAATACCCGCTTGACCAAGGCTTCATCTCATGTCCCCAAAAAATGAAAGCGCCATGCTTAACCCAATTCTCATGTATTGCTAATATAATCCTGACACGCGGGAAATAAGATATAAGGTTTCGAAACCGTTGGCGCCGGCTATTGCTCGCTACATTTTTACCGCTTCAACTGATCTCCTGTCACCATGAATATCCTCTACGGTGTCCAGACCACCGGCAACGGCCATATCGTCCGCGCCAAAATGATGCTGCGCGAACTGCGGGCATGCGGGCATGAGGTTCATGCCGTACTGAGCGGTTGCCCTACTAAAAAGGTTATGGGTCTGGAGGATTTTGGCTCGTTTGAGCGCAAAAAGGGCCTGACATTTGCCGTCAAAGACGGCCGCATCTGCTACCTGAAGACCGCCCGGCATCTGGATTTCTATACATTTTATCACGACATCAAACGATTCGACGCCGGTGCTTACGATCTGGTAATCACCGACTACGAACCAATTACCGCCCGTATCGCCAGACGCAACAAAATTCCCAGCATCGGTATCGGCCACCTCTATGCCTTTGCCCACCGGGTACCCGTTGCCGGCGCCAATCCTTTGCCGAAACTGATCATGAACCGCTATGCCCCGGTGGACTATCCGCTGGGACTGCACTGGCACCATTTCGACCAGCCGATTCTGCCGCCGACAATACCCGATGCGGTACGGCTGTGCCGGCCATTCATCCATGCTGAGCCCTACTACCTGGTCTATCTTCCCTTTGAAAATCTCAAACAAGTCGTCAGCCTGCTCAACCAGCTGCCGCATAGGCTATTCCGCGTCTATGCCAACGTAGACAAACCTGAGAGCCGCGCTAACGTGTCGATCTCGCCCTTTTGTCGGCAGGGTTTCATCGACGACTTGTGCGGCTGTTCCGGGGCCATCTGCAATGCCGGTTTCTCTTTCATCAGCGAGGCTCTGCATCTGGGAAAAAAAGTACTGACCCGGCCACTGGCGGGTCAGGTCGAACAGCAGTCAAACGGACTCGCTCTGACCAGGCTGGGACTCGGCACCGCCGTCACCGCCCTGACGCCCACGGCTATTGAACAATGGATCGACACACCCGCCATCGATCCCCTCAATTTTCCCGAAGTCACCAGCCTGCTGGTAAAGTGGATCAGCACCGGCAGATACGACGACAGTCGTCTTCTGATGAAGCAGTGCTGGCGCAGGAATGACGCATCACTATCCGCGGAGACTCACCTGTTATATGCCACTGAATAATCAGATGTGTTTAGGGTACATAACAGGTAGGTGTCAAAAGATTGCCGAGTTAAAATCAGACCATGGGGTCAGGCGTGCTATCCCGCCACCTCAAGAATTGTCACGCACCTCTGCGTACGACATTCGGTGATACAATCAACTGCTTCTTGACAGGTCCGGAAATTAGCATATAATGATTTCAGACTAGTCTTAGATTAGTCTTATCTTTGGGGGTGCTACATGGATAAAATTGGCGCATACGAAGCAAAAACACATTTACCCAAACTGCTGGAGCGGGTGCTCCAGGGTGAATGCATCGTCATTACCAAACATGGATCACCTGTTGCCATGTTGCAACCGATGCCGGCACAAAGAAAATCAGAGCCTAAACAGATTATTGGGGAGATACGAAAATTCCGAAAAAAAAATACTCTCCGCGGAATTGCTCTCCGAGATATGATTGAGGAGGGCAGACGATAGATGGCTGAATGCTTTGTTGTCGACAATTCTGTGGTGATGGCATGGTGTTTTGAAGATGAATCAAGCAACTACGCCGATCAGGTTTTAGAAAGACTTGCACTCTCTCAGGGGTTTGTGCCCGCGATATGGCCACTGGAGGTATGCAACGTGCTGCTGGTTGCTGAAAAGAAGAACCGGATTGGTGAGGCTGATTCAATACGCTTTATGGAGTTACTGAACCAACTGCCTATTATCGTTGAACAAGAATCACCAGAGCGAATGACCAGAGAGATATTTGCCTTGGCGCGCACCCATAATGTATCGAGCTACGACGCATCATATCTTGATCTTGCGATGAGAAAGGGCTTGCCCATTGCAACCCTTGACAAAAATTTATCAGATGCCGCGCGGAGAAGTAACGTACCACTTTTGCCTGGCGTATAATTGCCTCTCACCGCATCACCATGGCAAAATCCATGCGCTAATAAGCACGCTTCCTACGTGACCACATCGCGGCAAAGAGATTGTCGGTACGTATGCTCAATCTGTCGGCGGGACGGCGGCCCCCTGTAAATCCTCGGGGATCAAATCGCTCCAGCGCGAGGTGCAGATAATCTTGTCAGGGTCGCAGCGCTCGCCATACTTGCGGGCGATGGTGTAGACCTCTTCAAGCAACCCGTCCTCAAGAGTCAAGGGCTCCAGTCCCAGTTCGAGAAACTTATCGTTTCGCACCCGCAGCGTATTCTCGGCGTCTTCCTTGCGGGGATTGATGTAATATCTCACCTCGGCACCGGTAAGCGTGGCCACCAGTGTGGCCAGATCCCGCACCTGATAGGTTTCAGTGGCCTGGTTGAAGATCTGCACCCGGTCACCGCGCGCCGGTGGATGTTCAACCGCCAGACGGATGCATTTCACCGTATCACGGATATGGATAAATGCCCGGGTCTGGCCGCCGGTACCGTGCACGGTGAGCGGATGGCCGACAGCGGCCTGCATGAGAAAGCGATTGAGTACGGTGCCGTAATCGCCGTCATAGTCGAAGCGGTTGATAAGGCGCTCGTCCAGCATGGTCTGCTCGGTGTTGGTACCCCAGACGATTCCCTGGTGCAGGTCGGTGACGCGGATAGCGTCATTTTTGTTGTAGTAGTAAAACATGAGCGCGTCCTGGGTCTTGGTCATGTGATAGACACTGCCCGGATTGGCCGGATAAAGGATTTCCAGATCCTTCATGTTGCCTTCACCGGTTTCAATCTTGACGTTGAGATACCCCTCTGGAATCGCCAGTCCCGAGGTACCGTAGCCGTAAACGCCCATGGTGCCCAGGTGAACCAAATGGACGTCTTCGCCCGATTCGGCAATGGCGGCGAGGATGTTATGGGTGGCGTTGATGTTGTTGCTTACCGTGTAGCGCTTGTGAAACGACGATTTCATCGAATAGGGCGCGGCCCGCTGCTCGGCGAAATGAACCACCGCCAGCGGTTTGTACTGGCGGATAAGGGTCAACAGTTTGTGGTACTGGACGGCGACATCCAAATTGACAAAGGTGATGGCCTTGCCGCTTACCTCTTTCCAGGCGGACAGCCGTCGGCCCAGCGGCTGAATCGGGGTCAACGATGCGCATTCCAGTTCGATATCGATCTTACGCCGGGAGAGGTTGTCAACGATAACGACCTCATAACCGGCCTGGGAAAAGTAGAGGCTGGTGGGCCAGCCGCAGAAGCCGTCGCCACCGAGAACGATGATGGTTTGAGACATGGTAGTGATCCTGATTTAGGGGGATGCGGATATAAACATCAGCCGGCAGTGGTTATAGAGAGAATCCGGCAGGCCATTGGGTTGATAGAAACTTTTGGCGAAGAACATGAGAATAGTCTGGCTTTTGTCAACACCCACTTTCTCGTACAATCAAAGACAACCTGCACAAGGGCAATACAAGGGCTACCGGATCGCGAAAACATCGATGTTTCTCGCACCATGTAAAGTTTGAAATGCCGCAATAGAGCGCCCCTATGTTTGTTTTAGGCGCGGATAGCACGATTGGTGCATACATAGCAACGCCCTGTGATTAAAAGAGTAACGAAGCATACAACATAAAAAAGCAAGCTATCGGCAATTTGTAAAACTTGATGAATTCGTAAAAACCCCGATGTTACTTGTTTTCGTCATTCCCGCGAAAGCGGGAATCCAGTAATTTCAGGCTGTTATAAATTCCGGGTCAGCTCCACCATGGCAGTGATAGATGTTTTTACGACGCCATCAAACTTGATGCACTCGTAAAAACCCTAAATCCTAACCTTGATGGGCAACATATAGAGTGTTTGATTCTCAAGTATATGCAACAAGTAGTGTAAATGTGGTTTGTCGAGGACTTTTTACGAGAGCATCAAACTTTACAGGGTACTAAAACCATTACGTCTTCTACTCGCGCCAGTAATCGAGCAGCCAGGGGCAGGCTTTGGTGTGTTTGTAGAGGGCCTTCAGTGGTGATTTGCCCTCCAGCGGCCAGCGGCCGGCCACCGCGTCCTCGGGCAGGGGGCGGCCGTGAAAGGCCAGTACCGAGGCGCCCGCGGGCAGTTGCGGGCTCTGCCACCAGCGCTGTGGAAACGGCGGCAGGCAGTGCTCTTTAAATGAGACAATCCAGTCGCCGGGAAAAAACTCCAGCTCACCTCGTTCATGGAGGGTGCGGGTAACATACTCCTGTTCGGCGGTGAAGTAACGCTGGTAGATAGAGGCGGGATCGGCGAGAAAATCCTCCAGTAAAAACGGGTAGGCGCCGGCCTCAAAGACATAGAGCGAGGTGTTGCCGAAATTCTCCTGTTCTTTGATGCGGTCAAATTCGTGACGTACCGCAAATTTCTCGGAAAACTGAAAAAAACGCACCAGCGAACCGACGATAATTACGTCGAGATCAAGAAACATCACTTTACCGCGAATACCCAAAAGATCGCACTGAAACATCAGAAGCTTCTGCCAGGGACCGTACATGGTCTTTGCCGGAGCAAAGGGCGGCAGCGGGTGCACCGAAACCTCGGCGCGAATACCCCCGGCATCATCGGTCATACAATAGAATGTAAAGGGAATCTCAAGATTGCGGGCCACCATCGCGTAGAGGCGGTTGACGTAATGGGGGCCATAGCGGGTTCCCCATTTCATGCAGACGATGCTGACCGGTTCAGTGTGCTGGTAAGGCTCGGCCATGGCTCTCACACCCCGAGATAGCGGCGCTGAATATCATGGTCGGCGCCAAGTGCTTCTGAATCACCGTTCCAGACGATAGCGCCCTTTTCCATGATATAATGGCGATCAGCTATCTTCATCAAATCGGTGAGGTTCTTGTCGATAACGAGAATCGCCAATGATTTTTCTTTCAATATCTTCAGACCCCGCCAGATCTCCTGCCTGATCAGAGGCGCCAGCCCTTCGGTGGCTTCATCGAGCAGCAGCAACCGCGGGTTGATCATCATCGCCCGGCCGATGGCCAGCATCTGCTGTTCGCCGCCGGAGAGTTGGTTGCCGTAATGACGCAGCCGCTCCTTGAGGCGGGGGAAAATGGTAACGATGTCATCAAGGTGGTACGGTTCAGCCACGCTCCGATAATTGGCGGCAGTGGCCATCAGGTTTTCATAGACGGTGAGACCGGCAAAAATCTGCCGCCCCTCCGGCACCAGCGCGATACCAAGCCGGGCAATCTTGTAACTGGGCCAGCGATCGATACGGGTTCCGGTAAAGGTTATGTCGCCGTTACCCGTCCTGATCAACCCCATGACCGCCTTGATGGTGGAACTCTTGCCCATCCCGTTGCGGCCCAGCAGAGTGACCACCTCGCCTTCACCGATACACAGATCAATCCCGAACAGCACCTGGCTGTCACCGTAGTAGCCATCGATAGTGGAAACGGCAAGCATGGTCATTGTCTCCCCAAATAGGCAGCCTGCACCGCCGCGTCCTGCCTGATGGCCTCCGGTGGGCCGTCGGCGATGCAGGCGCCGTTGACGAGCACGGTAATATGATCGGCCAGAGAGAACACTACCTGCATATCGTGTTCAACGAGCAGGATGCTCACCTCATTTTTCAGATCTTTGATTATCCTCGACAATTCCCGTGTGCCGCCCGGCCCCTGCCCGGCCATGGGCTCGTCGAGGATGAGTAGGGTAGGCCGGCCGGCCAGGGCCATGCCCACCTCGAGTTGGCGACGTTCGCCATGGGAGAGATGTTTGGCGGCCATCTTCTGCTGGGCAACAAGATCGACACGCTCCAAAGCAAGCGGCAGCCTCTCCAGCACCACTGGACTGCACAGTGCGTCATGCCAGAATCTGAAATTGCCACCCTCGTTGGCGAGAATGGCAAGAGCCATGTTTTCGGCAACGCTGAGTTCCTCGAAGACCTGGGTGATCTGAAATGAGCGAGCCAGGCCGATGCGGGCCCGCTGATAGGTTTTCAGAGTAGTGATATCGGCGCCTGCAAAGATGATGTGCCCGCCATCGGGTCGAAGCTCGCCGCTCAGCAGATTGGCCACCGTGGTCTTGCCGGCCCCGTTGGGTCCGATCAGGGCATGAATGACGCCCCGTTGTACGGTGAAGCTCAGATCCTGGCAGGCCCTCACCGCACCGAACGATTTTCTCAGCCGTTTGACGGCGAGGATTTCAGCCCCCACGGTTGCCGCCGCCTCCCACCAGCAGTCCGTAGATACCGCGTTTCGTGGTAAGCACCACGATAATCAGCACCGGGCCGAAATAGACCATCCAGTGCTCTGTGTAGATAGCCAGAAATTCCTCCAGAAGCAGGAACAAAACGGCACCCAGCACCGGGCCGAACAAGGTCCCCAGCCCACCCAGCAACACCATGACCATCAGTTCGCCGGACAGGCCCCAGTGCAGCAGCCCCGGGCTCACGAACTCACTCTGGTTGGCCAGCAGTGCCCCGGCCAGACCGGCGCCGGCGCCGGCGATGACAAAGCAGACAAGTTTATAGGAAACGTCGTGCACGCCAAGGGCACGAATACGCCGTGTATTGGTGCTTGCTCCGCGCAGAACAAGGCCGAAACGTGAGCGTACCAGCCGTGTGCAGCAGAAGATAAATACGCTCATCAAGAAAAAACAGACGTAGTAGAAATGGAGTTTGTCAGCCAGATCAAGGCCTGCCAGCCGGTTACGGTTCCACATGGGCAACCCGTCATCGCCGCCGTAGGTCTCCAGGCCGACGGCAAAATAAAAGAGCATCTGGGCAAAGGCCAGGGTAATCATGATAAAGTGCATACCGCTGGTACGCAGACTGAGCGCGCCGATTACCAATGCCCCCATCGCACTGACAAGAACCGCCGCCGGCCACACCACCAGCGCGTTCTCGCTGCCGCCGATAAAGCCGAACAAAAGGCTGTCATCCGCCGCATGAAAGAACATGATGCCCACCACATAGGCGCCTATGCCGACAAAAGCGGCATGCCCCAGGCTGATCATCTTTCCATAGCCCAGCAGCAGATCAAGGCTCACCGCCGCCAGGGCGTAGATCATTGCCCTGGTAAACAGGGAGATCAGGTAGTGTTCGCCAAAAAACGAGGCCACCGGTGGCAGCAGTGCAAAAAACAGAACACCGCCATAGACAATGAGCCGTTCTCTGGTGATGTGCATCAGGAGTGGGCCGGAAACAGGCCGCGTGGGCGCCAGATGAGAATGGCCGCCATCAGCAGGTAGATGGCCATGGAGGCGAGTGAGGCGGCAACCGAATCGGCGTAGGCGTTACTGAAGACAATCCTGAACAGACTCGGTAGAAAAACGCGGCCCATGGTATCGACCACCCCCACCAGCAGCGCCCCCACCACGGCGCCGCGGATGGAGCCGATACCGCCGATGACGATGACCACGAAGGTAAGGATCAAGATATCTTCGCCCATACCGCTCTCCACTGCCATGATCGGCCCGGCCATGACACCGGCGAGCCCGGCCAGCATAGCCCCCAACCCAAAGACCAGGGTGTAGAGCAACCGGATATTGACGCCGAGCGCACCGATCATCTCGCGATTCTCCGCCCCGGCACGAATTTGCATGCCCAGCCGGGTGCGGGAGAATAAAAACCAGAGAAAAAGCGCCACCGCCACACCGACGCCGATCACTGCCAGACGATAGATAGGATAGATCAGTCCCGGCAACAGTTCAATACTGCCGCCAAGCCACGGCGGCACATCCATGAACAGTGGCTGGCGCCCCCAGATAATGCGGGTTAATTCGTTACAAAAGAGAATGAGGCCAAAGGTCGCCAATACCTGATCGAGATGTTCGCGCCGATATAAAACCCGCAATACCAGCACCTCCACCACCATTCCGGCCAACGCCGCGCCGATCAAAGCGGCACCGATGGCGAGCAGAAAGGAGCCGGTGGCGGCCATGGTGGTTGCCCCGCAGTAGGCGCCGATCATATAAAACGAGCCGTGCGCCAGATTGATCACCCGCATGATGCCGAACACCAGGGTGAGGCCGGCGGACATCAGAAAAAGGGTAATTCCCAGTTGCAGGCCGTTGAGGCTTTGTTCAACGAAAAACAGCATGGCGCTGATGGTGGCCGGCGGCGCTTTTTGTTATAAAGCACCGCCGGGTTCTATGGTTCTATTGCGGACAGGATTCAGCGTAGGCGTCCACGTGATTGCTAAATACTTTTTCCAGGGTCTGATTGGTAAAGGTGCCGTCTTCGGTCTGCACGACCTCACGGATATAGAGATCCTGAATGGGATGCCGATTGGCGCCGAAGGCGAAATTTCCGCGTACCGAATCGAAATCGGCCGCGCTCAACGCCGCTTTAAACGGTTCCAGATCGCTGAGATCACCGCCAACCGCGGCCAGTCCGCTGCCGATCAGCCGCGCCGTATCGTAGCCCTGGCTGGCATACAGGGTCGGGGTACGACCGTATTTTGCCCGAAAAGCCTCAACGAACTGGATGTTGGCCGGATTATCCAGATCATGGGTCCATTGGGAGCCGTTTTTCACCCCCAGCGCCGCGGCGCCCACGGCGCCCAGGATCCGCTCGTCAAAAGAAAATGCCGGACCATATACCGGAATCGTTTCGTTAAGGCCGGCCTGGGCGTACTGCTTGAGAAAGTTGATCCCCATGCCGCCGGGCAGAAAGAAGAACACCGCCTCCGGTTCAGCCGCCCGGATTGCGGCAATCTCGGCGGCATAGTCGGCCTGACCCAGCTTGGTGTAGACCTCGGCAACGATTTCACCGTCGTAATATCGTTTGAAACCGGCCAGATGGTCCTTGCCGGCGGGATAGTTGGGGGCCAACAGATAGACATTTTTATGTCCCGCGTCACTGACATACTGCCCTACCACCTCGTCGAGGTTGTCGTTCTGATAGGAAACGCTGAAGTAATTGGGGCTGCAACCATCACCAGCCAGCTTGGAGGGGCCGGCGTTGGCGCTGAGATAGACCACATCCTCGCGAACCAGCTTGGGCACCACCGCCATGGCCACGTTGGAAAAGACGATACCGGTGAAAATCTTCGCACCGTCACGTGTCCGGAACCGCTCGGCAATCTGAATGCCCTTTTCCGGCTTGCGCCCGTCATCCTCCACCAGCAACTCCACCGGAATTCCCCCCAGCGTGCCCCCTTCCTGTTCGATGGCCAGTTGAAAGCCGTCGCGGATCTCCTCGCCGAGATAGCCGGCCTTGGTTGACAGGGTGGTGATCATACCGATCTTCACCGGCTCGGCGACCGCGGCCTGGCCGACCGCCATTATGGCCACGGTAAGCAGTATAGTAATAGTTGTTTTCATAGCGTTCCTCTTTCTCGATGTTTACGAACGACGCCACGGCGCCGACAATGAACCACTTATGTCAAGTAACTCACATAGTGAGTACGAAATGAGCCGGTCAAACAATGATTAACTCGTAAAAACTTAATCTAACAGTTAAAGATTGCTAAACTTACAGTAACACCTCCATATCGTTGAGCATCAGAGCACCATCTCTGGTTTCAGCCGCGTGCACCAGATCATCGCCTTCTTCCACAAAGAATCCGCTCTGCATGATAGGGTGAAGCGGCATAACCAGCATGGTCGGATCGGGCACAAGGGAGACCGGAATACGCAGGTCAGATTTCAGATAAATATAATCCAGGGCAATGCTTGGCTGTGCGGCCACCGGGGCCAACTGCATAATAGTGATATCATCTTTCAGTCTCAAGGTCATGGAACCGGAGAGCTGGCCGGCCGGCATGGTGGCCTCGAATTCGGTAATGGAAAACTCCAGGTCCTTCTTCAGCAGCTTTTCGGCGGCCGCCATCATCTGAAAACCGGCGGCGGCCATCTGCGCCTGCACGGCCTCCTCGATTACGGCCGGGTCATCCTCGGTAAAATCAAGATTGGCCAGAATCCCCTCCACCATGCTGAGATACGCCCGCATATAGGCCTCATACCCCTGAGCATCGAGATTTTTAACGGCCATGACAATGGAGCCGTTTTCTATAATATCCTCTTCGCCACTGCCGATCCGCTCAACGGCGAGTTCATATGATCCGTCCAGCGCCTGAGCAGCCTCATCAAAGACCATCGCCACTGTACCGGAATAGTTTTGCAAGGCAAATGGTGGGCTCTCAGGGGCGGTAATGCTCATTTCACCAAAATTAAAGGTTGTGGTCCCATCCCAGATGAGAGAGGTGACCCGGCGCAGCTCCGACTCCGCGGTGAAATCATTGATCATCATCCGCTCCGGTACCGACAGGCCGTCCCATGCGATGGTGGTGGTGAAATTTTCAAAACCCTTGTCGGCAAACACCTCGATGTTCCCACCTTTTACCTGAATTTGCTCGTTAAGGCCGATTTCCTCGTTGATAATTTTCGCGGTAAACGGGTTGATGTCGATATGGGTGGACGCGTCACCAGCAAGGGGATAGGTGGTGGTGATGGTAAGTGGTTCGACGCCATCGAGGTAGGTGCTTACAAAATCGGTATACCACTTGTTTTTCTCCAGACTGGTCTGGGTAGTTACCCCATTGAGTTGATGTGAGGCTCTGTCCACGAAGATTATGTCATCAACGCCAAAGCTCTCGCCAAACGTACCAAGGTTGATTTTCCACTCGATCTCGGAACTGGTATAGCCCCGATCATATCGCACGATCTCGGCGCCCATCTCCATGCCGTAGGCCTGATATGTCTCGTTGACATCGTCAATGGCCTGGCGCACCACCCGCTCAGCTATCAGACCATTGACAAACGGCACCGCGGCAACGGCAATGACGGCAATCACCGCCACAACGATAATGATCTTTTTCATCCTTATCCCCTCTCGTTTAGAAAAAATACCACGGCAGACCGCGAAGCCCACGTGTGCAATATACTGAAAAGGCGCAACCCTATCCCATTTCGCTCTGGTTGGCAAATAATAGTCCAACAAGAAAAACCCGATGATATGAGTAGCCGCGGAAGGTAAGAATTTTCCGAAGAGGCGCACTCACAAGGACTCTATGTCGGCAAGGTAGGTTTCAGCCTGGGCAAGAATACCTTTCTGCCGGGAACTCTCCATCTTATCCCAGGTGCGATACGCCATGCCGATACGGGGATTGTTGGCCAGTTTATCCCGGTGGCGATCATAAAAATGCCAGTAGAGGGTGTTGAACGGGCAGGCGCGAATGCCCATCCGTTCTTTTTTCAGGTACTGGCACGTGCTGCAATAATCGCTCATCTTGTCTATATAGTTGGCGCTGGAGCAGTATGGTTTGGTGCCCACCACCCCGCCATCGGCAAACTGGCTCATGCCGCGGGTGTTGGGCATCTCCACCCACTCAATGGCATCGATATAGATGCCCAGGTACCACTCATCCACCGCATCGGGGTGCACCCCGGCCAGCAGGGCGAAGTTACCGGTCAACATCAGCCGTTGAATATGGTGGGCATAGGCGTATTGCAGCGATTGCGAGATGGAATGATGCAGACACGCCATTTTCGTTTCACCGCTCCAGTACCATGAGGGCAGCGGATTGCGGTGCTCCAGATAGTTAAGTGTCCGGTACTGAGGCATCCTTGCCCAGTAGACCCCGCGCAGATACTCCCGCCAGCCGAGAATCTGGCGGACGAACCCCTCGATCTGGGCAATGGTTATCTCATCGGGGCGCTGTTGCCACCGCGTAACTGCTTTTTCTATTACCTCGGACGGGCTGATTAGCTTAGTATTGAGCGAAAACGAAAGCCGTGCATGAAAAAGCGACCACGACCTGGTGGTCATGGCATCCTGATATTGACCGAAATGGGGCAGACAGGCGGCAACAAAATAGTCCAACAAGGCTATGGACTCATCTCTGGTGACCGGCCAGGTGCAGGTATCCAAGGCCATCGTACCGATTGTCTTGACATCCTCTTTTGCCAGCATAGCGGTGAGGTGAGCGGCATCGCTTGCAAACAGAAGTGGTTCAGGCGGTGTCGTCGTGGCCGGCAGCTTTTTACGGTTGAACTTGTCGTAATTCCATGACCCGCCGGCAGGTTTGCCGTCATCCATGAGGATGTCGTGGGTGCGGCGCATATGGCGGTAGAACGTTTCCAGTCGATACGATTTTGCACCGAAAAAAGTGTCCACCGCCGCCCGCTTGGTAAAAAAATGCTCGGTATCGACAGCCCCGGTGGCGATTGGCAGCCGTGCGCAGATATCGCCCAGCTGCCGATCCAACCGGTATTCATCGGGTAACTGGTATTCAAACCGGTCGGCCTTATGCCGCTTGATAGTGCGTATCAGATTTTCTTCCAGTCCCTGGCTATTTTGTTCATCATCCAGACGCAGATAGTAGACCCGGTGACCGGCGTCGGTAAGTTCCGCGCCAAAGGCCCGCATAGCCAGGAAAAACGCGGTAACCTTCTGAATATGATGGACAACGTAATCGGTCTCCTGGCGCATCTCGAACAGACAGTATATCACCGTCTCATCAACGGATGCAAACCAGCTATGCCGGTGATTGAGTTGATCGCCCAGAATCAAGCGAAGCGTCGTCATGAGAGCTGCCCCCCGGAGCGGCTGTTTCGGCACCGCTTGCTGCAGTATTTGACCTGATCCCAGCACCCGCGCCACTTCCTGCGCCAGCGAAAAGGCCGCCCGCATGCCGCACACAGCTTAACGGGCAAATCAGACTTCTTCATGGGGGGGGTAGAGTAGAGCACTGATTCGTGCTTCATAGGGGGTCAAATCTTTATCCTTGACAAACTGTTTTCAATGGCAGCAATCTGCTGTCGCAGTTTTTCATTTTTCTCGACTTTCAACCGCAATCGCTTGCGCCCCTGACTCACGGTAGAGTAATCACAATTAAACAGGCTACCGATTTCTTTGTTGGTCATTCCACCGTATTTGTAAAGCATGGTCATTATAATTTGACGATTGGTAATTGATGCTTCTTTAATTGTTATGCCGAACTCGAGTGCAAGCTGGTCAAGGATGGTGTCTCGGCCTATGTATCTGTGAATTTGCCTCAAGGCAGGGCGCTCCCGGTCGAGTCCGATCTTCAGATATGTTTCCTTTATCCGAGATACAAACTCAGGGGTACCCAAAATTGCCTGGCCGACGATATCTTTACTTATATCCAGTCCGCCAACGAGATCTTCGGTGATTTCCTTTTTATATGCTGCTCGCCCGTATCTGGTATTACCCCCATAATCTTCAAGCACCGCATCATAGGTAACAAAAACCTCCTGACTGGCAACTCGAATGTAGCCGGGAAGACTGCTCCATCGATAACTGAATAAATGGTCACGCCGCTTCTCAGGCGGGGCTGTTTTCATCCCATGCACCCTCACCGGATTTAGATGGATATATTTTGAAACCTGAGAGAGATATGCATCTTCCTCAACCAAATAGGCGTTGTATCTGCCCTGGTAGAGGTGGCCTGAACGGTTGTGGCGACGATTAAAATAGGAGGTATAGGAAATATTAAAATAGCGCATGAATTCACTCACATTGCCAAGCGACGTTTGAGCGAGCATATGCCAATGGTTGTTCATCAGCACATAGCCGTGTAGTATAACAGAGTATGTGTCAAGCGCCTGACGGAGCAGAGCAAGAAACTGGCGCCGGTCTGTATCATCTCTGAATATCGGCTTTCGCTCATTACCTCTGTTGATGAGATGATATAGCGCGCCGGGAAACTGTATACGAAGTGGTCGGGCCATGATAGGTAGTAAAACGGAAAAAATGTATTTGTCAAGATTAAAGATTTGACCCCTTTGGATTGACCATGATAGGTAGTAAAACGGAAAAAATGTATTTGTCAAGATTAAAGATTTGACCCCTTTGGATTGACCCCTTTGGATGATTATTCTATTTCATTTCAAGCAGTTTGATTTACGCACGGCGCTTTCGTACCTGCGGGCGCAGTATGGCCGTGATGTTCTCCCGGTTGGGCTGATAACCCGCGAGTCAACGGGAAACCCGCGTGAGCTTGACGATAGCTTTCTCGGCATCGCCCGCATGTCGCCGCACCGGCGCCGCTTTTATCGGAGTTGTATTGACGAGCTGGGTGAACAGTATAAACAGGAGGGATTGACTCTCTTAACCAGCGACCTGTCCACCCGCGATGTGGTGCGCGAAAATATGGACTCCCCTTGCCACATCTGGGTACACACGTCTCCGGGCAGTGAGGAGACATCGTTTCTTGATCATCTTGCCGAAACGCTGCCGTCCCATGCGGAGTTGCGCCTGCTGCCCGCCACCACTATGCTGGCCGAAGATGAGTTGCCCATGTCCATCGACAAGATCCCCGCCACCTTCAGCGGCTTTAGAAAACGGGTTGAAAAGAGGGGGTATGAACAATACCGCTTTACCCGCGAGCAATTCAATTTTCCGCGAGCGCACTCCCGTGGACGAGAACGGCTGGATTATTACCTGTGGCAGTCACACCGGATTCTCACCTACAAGCAGACGAGAAACGGCCTCGGTGGTGGCGATTACGCGAGCAGGCTGTCAAAATGGCTGGCTGTCGGCGCCATCAGCGGGGCCGAGGTGGTGGCGGCAATTCGTCGATTCGAAGCCGAGGTGGCGGCCAACGAATCCACCTACTGGCTGCTTTTCGAGCTGCTCTGGCGCGATTATTTTCACTATCTGCACCGTAAAATCGGCGATCTGCTCTTTTTCCCGCGCGGCATGAAGGAGCTGCGCAGCCCCGGCCTGCGAGATACGGCAAGATGGAAGCTGCCCCGACTGGCCACCACTATAGAGATGTATCCCATGGATCATCAGACCCTTACCCGCTACTGGCAGCGCTTTTTGGACTGGGCCGGCGGCACCACCACCCAGCCGCTGATCAATGCGATCATGTGCGAGCTGTTCGCCACCGGCGAGATCAGCAACCGGGCACGGCTCTGCGCGGCAAGCGCACTCATTTATGATCTGGGAGTGCCCTGGTGGTGGGGGGCGCAGTGGTTCGAATACTGCCTGCTGGATTACGATGTTTCCTCAAACTGGGGTAATTGGGCCTACGCCGCCGGCGTCGGCGCCGACAGCAGGCCAGAGCGCCGGTTCAATATCGAACATCAGACCCGGCAACACGACCCGGACGGTGTTTATCGAAACTGGGTGGCGGCACAGGGCTGGGAGAACCCAGAACTCCCTTTACCGCCCGATCCGCCCATCTGAGGATACCGGGCAACCAGGATATGAGCGGCGCACACGATAATACCCTGGTGTTGATGCGGCATCGAGCACAGCCGTTGCGAGGGGATAGTATCCCGACCCGCGGTAATTAATGAGGGAATCTTACAGAGAACTGCCTCTCTCCAGCTCATCATACAGCGTCTGATACTCACTGGTGAGCTTGTGTTCCGGGCTGAGAAATATCATGGGGGTTGACTCATGGTGGGACTCTCTCATCTTCACCGAGGATGACAGCTTTGCTTGCAGAATCGGCAGACCATCGGCCGTTAACTGGTCCACTATCTTGCGCGGATGTCTCGCCTGTGCCATGAAGTGATTGACAATAATTCCCTCTACCCGCAGCGACGGGTTGTGATCACGCTGGATGTCCACGATGTGCCTGCCCACCTCAAATATTGCATCTTTTGAAAAGGCATCACAGTCAAAAGGGATCAGACAGCGGGAGGCGGCGATCAGGGCGGATTGACTGAAAAAGTTAATGGCCGGCGGGGTATCGATATATACCGCATCAAATGAACCCAGGCCATCGATCAACTCTTTGAGCTTATATATTTTATGCCTGGAGGCAAGTTGGGTTTCGATGTCGGCAAGGTGCTCATGAGAGGCGATGATAGAGAGGTTGGCAAACCGCGTTTGATGGACAAAGGAATCGGGCGTCGGGCGTGATGAATGATAGAAAAATGGGTTGAGAGCAAAAATATTGCCGCCGTCCAGCGACGACTTGAAAAAATCAAGAATCGTCAATCCCTTCTCCTTAATTCCCGGATACTCATCGCTGAGAAGATAGGTTGAGGCGTTTGCCTGCGGATCGATGTCGATGAGCAGCGTCTTTTTGCCGACCGCTGCGCTGATAGCCGCCAGGTTACATGAAATACTTGTTTTTCCGACGCCGCCTTTTTTGTTAAAGATAACCCGCCGTATCATCATCTTTCTCTCGTTAAAGGTGGTGTGGTAAGTAATAAATCCATGAATGTACGGTCGCTTCATGCAACCATTTGCAACAAGCATCACTCATCAACTCAGGGAAAAGGTGGGCGCTTGCCATGACCATACAAGTACTTATAAATAGAAAACGCTGAAAATTCATCCAGACATATGAGGATAGCTATGATCGAGCTCAAGAAACTCAACCAGGAAGCAGTGCAGGCCTCACTGGAGAGAGCCCGGCAGTACCGCCTGCTCAACGAACCTTTCGAGGCCGAGTCGATTTGCCTCGATGTCCTGGCCGCCACCCCCGGTCATCAGGAAGCACTCAACATACTGCTGCTGGCACTTACCGACAAGTTCGGCGAAAGCGGGCTCGAACCGGCCTTCAACGAGGCCAAAAAAGTCATCGCCCAGTTGGACACAAGCCACTGCAAAGCCTATTTCACCGGCCTCATTTACGAAAGACGGGCGAAATTTCACCTCCGGCAAGGCGGACCAAACTCAGGCGCGGTGGCCCATGCCTGGTTCACCAAGGCGATGGATGCCTACGAAGAGGCCCTTAAGACCTGTGATCCGGACAATCAGGACGCAGTTCTACGGTTCAACTCATGCGCCCGCATCATCAATACCAATCCAGCGGTAAAACCAGACGATAACAGCGGTGGCGAGATGCTGCTGGATCCCTTTGATACTCCGCATTAGGTGGAGAGCATCTCGCAGCTGCAAGCTAAAATCGGCAGCGCCACCGGATACATAGACCGCTGAAACAGGGAGGCCAGTCCCACGGTACTCTCCCCTCTAGGCATCAGGACGACTCCTTCTCTTTACTCTGTTTGATCATCCGCTTGGTCTCATTGATACGCTTGGTAATGAGGATCGAGCGTGGGCATACCCTGGTGCACTGGAAGTGATTCTGGCATCCCCAGGCACCCTCTTCAGTGTCCACGATGGCCAGCCGCTGCTCTGTGGCCCGATCACGTGAATCGGCAAGAAATCTGAAGGCCTGGGCAAGCGCCGCGGGGCCGAGAAAGTCCGGCTGCTCGACCGGAATGGGGCAGGCCGAATAACAGGATGCGCAAAGAATACAACTCGTGGCGTCATCAAAGGCCATGCGCTCCCTCGGCGACTGGAGCCGCTCTTTTCCCGCAACCGGCTCATCATTAATGAGATATGGTTTGATGGCGCGGTATTTTTCGAAAAACTCCTGCTGATCGACAATCAGATCACGCTGCACCGGCAGGTGGCGCAGCGGCTCCACCGTCACCGTGTCGCCATCATGAGCAGCGATATCCTTGATCAAGGTCTTACAGGCCAGCCCATCAACGCCGTTGATGCGCATACCGTCGGAACCGCACACCCCGTGCGCGCAACTCTTGCGAAAGCCAAGGCTGCCGTCCTGAAACCGTTTGACCTGCATGAGCGCGTCCAGCAACCGGTCGGTGGGTTTGACATCGACCTGATACTGCTGAAAATAGGACTCCTCATCGGTGTCGGGATTATAACGCTGGATGTTCAAAGTAATGTTCATATCTATTTCCTTCGCTAATACGTGCGTGGTTTGGGTTCCCAGATAGAGGTATCCACCGCTTTATAGTCAAGACGAACTTCGTCGCCTTCAAGATAGGCCAGGGTGTGTTTCAACCAGGTATCATCGTCGCGCTCGGGAAAGTCTTCCCGGCTGTGGGCGCCTCTGCTTTCCTCCCGGTGCAGAGCGGAAACGGCAGTGACCAGGGACAGATCGAGCAAGTTGCCCAGTTCGATCAACTCCAGCAGATCAGTATTGAATCTACTGCCGGTATCCTGAACACGCACCGTCTGGTACCGACTGCGAAGCTCCTGGATTTGGTCAACGGCAACGCTCATATCGGCCTTGTTGCGATAGATGCCCACCTTCTCCATCATGGTTACCTGCATTTCATCGGTAATGGCGCCGCCATGCGGCCCATCGGCGCCGTCCAACAACCTGTCGATCCACGCTCTGGCAAACTCATCAGCATCCGCGACCGGCCGCGGCGCCGGCGCATCCTTGACATATTCGGCGATATGCTGGCCGGCCCGGCGACCAAAGACAATCAGATCGAGCAGACTATTGGTGCCCAGCCGGTTGGCACCGTGTACCGAGACGCAGGCGCATTCACCGGCGGCGTAGAGACCATCGATAATGGTGCCCTCCCGATCGATCACTACGCGGCCGTGCACATCGGTGGGGATGCCGCCCATGGCGTAGTGAGCGGTGGGCAACACCGGAATGGGCGCATCAATCGGGTCGATGCCCAGATAGGTTCGGCAGAAGCCGCTGATATCGGGAAGCTTTGCGTCAAGAACCTCTTTGCCGAGATGGGTGGCATCGAGATGGACATAGTCATCAATCCTGCGGTCTCCGCGAATGCCCTGGCCGGCTCTTACCTCGGTGAGGATCGAGCGGGCGACGATATCGCGTGGCGCCAGATCGAGCAGGGTCGGCGAGTAACGCTCCATGAACCGCTCGCCGTCACGGTTGCGCAGAATACCGCCCTCGCCGCGCACCGCCTCGGAGATTAAAATCCCCAAGCCCATGATGCCGGTGGGATGAAACTGATAAAACTCCATATCCTCCAGCGGGATACCGCGGCGGGCACACACCGCCGGACCGTCACCGGTATTGGCGTAGGCATTTGAGGTAATCTTGAAAATGCGGCCGAATCCACCGGTGGCAAACAGCACCGCCTTGGCCGCGAAGATATGCATCTCGCCGGTGGCAAGCTCAACCACCACCACCCCGCGGCAGCTGCCATCCTCGATGATGACATCCACCACCTGAAACTCATCAAAGAAGGAGACCTCATTTTTTATGCACTGCTGATACAGCGTCTGCAGAATCATATGGCCGGTACGATCGGCGGCGTAGCACGCCCGGCGCACCGGGCCCTCACCAAAATTTCTGGTATGGCCGCCGAAACGACGCTGATCGATACGCCCTTCGGGCGTACGGTTGAAAGGCAAGCCTCTGTTTTCCAGATCATACACCGCCTGAATTGCCTCTTCGGTGAGGATCATGGCGGCCTGCTGGTCAACCAGATAGTCGCCGCCCTTTACCGTATCAAAGGCATGCCACTGGGCGCTGTCCTCTTCCACGTTGCCCAGTGCGGCGCTGATGCCGCCCTGGGCGGCGCCGGTATGACTGCGGATCGGATAGAGCTTGGAAAGCACCGCCGTTTTGCTGCGGGCGCTGGCCTCCAGCGCGGCATAGAGCCCAGCGCCGCCGGAGCCGACAATTACTGTATCAAAGTTATGAATCACACATTCCTCCTGTTTTTCTAACTATTATTTATGATGCTTTCGTAAAAACCCATATTCCAGTCATAACGGAGCTGACCTGACATTCATAATTAATTGAAATCACTGGATTCCCGCTTTCGCGGGAATGACGGTAGCGAGCAATTTTGAGGTTTTTACGAGTTCATCATTTATGATGCTCTCGTAAAAAGTCCTCGACAAACTACATTTACACTACTTGTTGTATATACTTGAGAATCAAACACTCTATATGTTGCCCATCAAAGTTAGGATTTAGGGTTTTTACGAGTGCATCATTTATGATGGCGTCGTAAAAACCCATATTCCCGTCATACCGGAATTGACCCGACATACATAATTAATGAAATAACTGGATTCCCGCTTTCGCGGGAATGACGGCAGCAAGCAATTTTGAGGTTTTTACGAGTTCATCATATATGCCATGTGCCTTATTTTCAAATGTAACTGTTTAGGATTGTATCAGACAATTATTCTCCCGAAGGATACCCTAATATATCCAAAAGGTAATCATCTTCTTGTCTCCGGGCGATCACCTGCCGACATCGCTCATTCCAAAAAAAGCGGCAACGGCACGGTGATACACATCAACCAAGGACCACGAGACCTGCGCGGTGCGCTGCCAATGCTCGACAAGCTGCACCCAGGAGAGACCTGCCAGATCACGATTGGACAGCATGGAGGGATACAGAGAAGCCACATCAAAACCGGGCATCAGGGCGGTGGTCATGCGGTATCCCGCCTCCCGGACCAGCAACTCGCCCAGATAGCTTGCCATGGCCGCATCCATGTCGAAACCGGGAGAGAGGTCGGCCAATACCCCCTCCAGGGTAAAAAAACTCTTGCGAAACAAAATCAACTCACTGGTAAAAACCACACCCTCCATGGAAAGCTGCTCCAGAATATGAAATCCACGGGTAAGCGGCCCCATCGAACCAAATGATTCGTCATGCAGCAGGTTCTGAAGATGGCCCCTTATCTTCGCGGTCGAAATCGACTCTCTTGCCAGTTCCCCCACCACCCGGCCGATTCTCCCACCGTCGCGGGCCGCCACCCCGCACAGCAGATCCATGAGATGAAGGCGAGTGCGCCGGTCGAGCCGGCCGGCCAATGTCCAGTCCAGCAGGCCGATGCAGGTTTGGCCCGCGGCCTCATCATAGCGGGCGACAATATTGCCGGCATGGGGGTCGCCATGAAACAGGGCGATATCCTCACGGGCAAACAGAGGCGTGCAGATAATACCCGCAAACACCTGCCGGGCAACCATCTGCCGGGCGCTGTCCGGCAGTTTCAGATCGGGAAGCTTTACCCCTGCAACAAAGCTCATCGTGGTTACCGACTCATTGCAGAGACCATAGCGGCGCGGCACCTCGACCCCTGATACCTTCTCATAGAGGCGGACGGCAGCATCGAGGTTCCGCTGTTCGGCACGAAGATCAACCTCCCGGATGAGATCAACGCGAACCTCAGCAAACAGCGAGCCCAGTTCCAGGCTGCGAAGACCGTATAGGGCGCGCCTGCTGCTGAAATGAGCTGCCGCCTCGGCCATAATCGCCAACTCTTCGTGCAACTGTTCGGCAACGCCTGGTTTGAGCGTTTTTGCCACCCCGATGAACCGCTCTGAGCAATTCCGTTTTGACAAGACTACCGGAACCACCTGCGCAACGCTGGCCTCGGCAATGTCCATGATCTCTTCACTAAAGGTACAATCATAGCCTGATTGATCAGCCAGCTTTTTGATTTTTGCCTTTATCGGTTCCGGATCGGAGCGAGCCACCCCGGATTCAAGGGGAATTAACCAGGTTTTGACGGCCGGGTCGAGGCCGGGATGACGAGCGATAATCTGGGCAAGTTTATGCAGGGTAGGAAACTCGTAAGCAAGCACAAGCAGCCGCTCCCCCGCCCCGGCCGCGGGATCCAACCGCACCTGGGCAACAATGGCCGATGTGAGTCGCCTGGAGTTGATCCGGGCCAGAAAAAACTCGATACCATCGTAGATAAGCGGGGCAAAATGAGTCAAGCCTGCCGGAACCGCCTGTTCCGGGCGGGCCAGCTTCACCAGCTGCGATGCGGCAAAGCGGCGAAACTGCTCCTCACCCAGCGTCCGGGCAAAGGTGTCGATCTGCTCAGCAACGGAAGCGTCGCCGTCATCGTGCAGCCGCTCTAAGAGGGCATGCGGGTCGGTGAAATTAAGCATCCTATGTCATGGTAGAAATAAGCGAAGGCATTGCGAGCTCATCTCTTTTTATTTTGTCCCCGGCATGGTATGAGGTCTCCGCCTTTCTTTGATGGCGTCGTAAAAATACCAATTACGGTCATTGTGGAGTTGAATCGAAATCCATAATCATTTGAAATCACTGGATTTCCGCTGCAGCAAGCCCTTGAGTGTTGTTATCGAGGGCGGGAATGAGGTTAGCAAGCAAATTCGACTTTTTACGAGAGCATTTTCTTCAGAAATAGATTTTTGCCAATCTACTTTTTTAAAAGGAGTACCATCAATGGGCTTAACCGTCTACCTCTCAGGAGAAATTCATACCGGGTGGCGCGATGAGATTACCAGTGGCTGCCGCCGCCGCAACCTCGACGTCACTTTCACCAGTCCAGTCACCGATCATGAAGCAAGCGACGCAGCGGGCGATCATCTGCACCAGAGCGGTATCCCCTTCTGGCGCGACCACGTTTCGGCAAAACTCAATGCGATCAGGACCAAAACCCTGATCGAGATGAGCGACCTGGTGGTCATCCGTTTCGGCGACACATACAAGCAGTGGAACGCCGCCTTCGACGCCGGTTACTGCGCCGCCCTGGGTACCCCTTATATCACCCTGCACGGTGAAAATATCATCCATCCGCTCAAGGAAGTGGACGCCGCCGCCATGGCCTGGGCGACAACCACTGAGCAGGTGATCGAGATTCTCGCCTATCTGCTGCGTGATGGGGTACAGTATTGAACATCATCATTGCGGGCGGATTCTAATTGATTAACGCGCTCCGTGAAGGAGATTCATCCGCTGCTTTGATACATTGTTTTACGCATAACAACGGTGGTCGTTCTGGAGAACGACCCTCCCGGAACGACCTCTCGGCGGTTCCACCGACAGAGTTATCGTGGCAGGCCATACGCCCGTGCCAGGGCGTCAAGCAAGACCAGACCGGCGGCGCTGATGTCACGGCCGAAACTGACCACCCCGTCCTCATGACCGGCCATGGTGAACAGCCCGGCAGAGCCTTCCGGCAGACGACCGCACAGTTCGGCAATCTCTTCGGCCAGCGCGACACTGCCATAGTCGGCAGTCGGCCCCGTAGAGGGCAGCCCAAGCTCATCGCCATGGCGCCAGAGTTCTGGACAATGGCCATGGATCACCGCCCCCGCCCACGGCAGGCAATGGTACACCTGGGCATGGGTCAGGGCCTCGGAAGACGGGTTGATAAGCCCGCGTGCCCGAACCCAATTGGCGGCCACCTCATAATCGTCCACCACCACGAAATCATCAGCACCAAGCTCGGCCGCGGCCCCGGTCTGGCTGCCTGAAATGATAAATGAGGACGGCTCATCGGGGTGTCGGATGGAGATATTTCCATAGCCCAACCCATGGTAACGCTCTGGTGAGCTGCCGATAACACCAAGACGCCATAATATGTTCCGCCAGCCGCACAGTGGTCTCACCTGGGCCGGGTAAACGGATGGACGCCGATTCAATTCCACTGAGAACTTGATTATTTTCTGGACACTATTCATGATCCAATCTTGAGCTTACACCAATCTTTTCGAGGTTCTCTTCAATGGGTATCACCCGGTGTCCGCGCCACGGTGGACTCCTTCGGCGTACGCTCCTCCTGATAGATCAGATAGAGGCTGCCGACCACGATCAGCGCGGTGCCGATTAGGGTATACCAATCCGGTATTTCAGCAAAGAGGTAAAACCCGATAATCGAGGCAAATACCAGACGAATATAGCTGGCCGGCGCCACCGCCGTGGCCTCGCCCAGACGAAATGCCTGAATGAGACACCATTGCCCGGAGGCGCCGATGGCCGCCATCGCCACAATCAGCAGCCACTCTTGAGCAGTGGGCCAAACCCAGAAGAGAGCAGCAGGCGCCATGGTCGTTATCGTCACCGCCGCGGCCGGATAGGTCATCATCACCAGGTTAGAATCAGAAGCGGTCAGCCGGCGGATCAGCACCATCATGGTGGCGCCCAAAGCGGCGCCGGCAAGAGCGAAGATGGCGGCAGTCTCGAACACCCCGGTACCCGGCCGCATGATGATGATAATCCCGCAAAAACCGACCAGGGTTGCGACCAGTCGATGAACACTGAGTGTTTCCCCAAGAAAGATGAGCGCCAGCACCACCAGAAAGAGATTGCGGGAAAAACCGATGGCGGTCACGTCGGCCAGGGGCAATTGGGTGAAGGCGTAAAAATTGCAGTTGATGAGCAGTACCCCCACCAAAGCCCGCCATCCCTGCAGCCGGGGATTGTTGGTTGTAAGGGCGCCGAAACCGACCCGGCAGTAGACCAAAAAAAGAGCAGCCAATTGCAGTGACGCCCGAAAAAAGACAATCTCAAAACTCGGCAGCCGCGTTCCCAGCTGCTTGATCAGCGCCACCATTGCCGAAAAAAACAGAGCGGCGCAAAACATCCACAGAATCCCTTTTGTGTTATTGCGCAAGCCCGGTGTGGCGACGGAACCATTCATGCACGATACCTTACCACGGTACGACCCAAGGCGCTCATCCACCAGTGCAATTATCGGCCCAGGTGAGATGTTTTTATCTTTGCTCTACAGCAAAAGGTACATGGAATTCTAATGGGATACTCAAAGGGCAAAGCGGAACATACCGTAGCTGCGCTCATCTCGCAAATGCAATGAAAAGCCGGTGGCGCGACTGAAAAGTTATGGCCAACCTGCCGGCAGAACTTCTAAAAGAACAGATCCCGCCGGATATGCTTCAGGCAGGGGAAGGCCGCCCGCATGGCGTCCTGAGGCTCAGTATCGATGATCGCCACTACCACTCCGACACCATCCGATACCTGAGCAATGATGGTTCCCCAGGGATCAATCACCATGGAACGCCCAAAACTGCTGTGGTTCGGCGGCGTCGTGCCCCACTGCCCGGCTGCCGCCAGCCAGCACAGGTTCTCCACCGCCCGTGCTCTGAGCAGTAGCTCCCAGTGATCGCGACCGGTCTGCATGGTAAAGGCAGCCGGCACCAGCAACAGTCGTGCCCCTTTCATAACCAGTTGCCTGAAGAGCTCGGGAAACCTCAGGTCATAGCAGGTGGCAAGACCGCACACGAGTCCATCGATATCGGCAACCACCACCTCGGAGCCGGCACTGATGGTGTCTGATTCACGAAAACTTGCACCGCCCGGCACCTCCACGTCAAAGAGATGGATCTTGCGATACACCGCCAGCCTGCTGCCGTCGGGAGCAAACACCACGGCGGTGTTGTAGATCCGCTCGAGGCGCCGCTCAAGAAAACTGCCGATATGCAGAAAGATAGCGTGCGCCTTCGCACAACCGGCAAGCTCTTGCAGATAATTCGATTCATCCAGCGGCTGTGCCGCGGCCCTTTTTCCCTCTACCGTACCGATGTAATCAGCATGCTCGGGCAGCATCACGAACCGCGCCCCCGCCGATGCCGCTTCCCCGATTGCGCGAACGGCGGCGGCACGGTTGGCTGTTGTATCATCACCGCTATTGAGTTGGCAGAGGCCGATAGTGAATTTCATCAAAGAGTCCTCAGAGGATTAGCTGGACGGCTCCGCATCCATCGTTTCACCAAAAGCCCGCGCCACCGGCTCGTAGATATCCATGGCCTGGAGCGAGTCGCGCAACAGCTCCGGTTCCTTGAGAAAATCAATCATAAAGAGCAGTTCCGAGACCTTAATATAAACATGAAACGGGTGGGTCATATCGGGGAACAGGGTCGAGATCAGCTCGGCAATGGTTCCTTTGCCGAGATAGGGCTTGAGTGAGCGGACACGGCGCAGGGTTTTGTCGATATAACAGGAAATTGTCGGCACCACCCCGTCGATATACTCCCGGTGGCCGGGGAGGATGTTCTTATCAATCAGGCTTGCCAGGGTAAAAATGCTCCGGCAATAGGCCCGGTAGTTGTGAAATCGTTCACCGCTTGCAAGATCCACATCGAGCAGGGGCGTCTGACAGATGCCGCGCAACAGGGTATCTCCGGTTATCGCCCAACCATCGGCGCAATAAATCAGATCACTCTGCGAATGGCCCGGACAAGCAAGCGTCTCTATGCCGAACCGTCCGGGCAACTCTGTTTCCGCCACCTGATAGCGAGCAGGAAACTCGGGCAGCATACTGCCCGAGGCCATGGCATCGCGGATTTGCTCACGGAAACCTCGGTCAAAACCCAGCTCTGCCAGCAACGCGCCGATCCAGGTAAGCCGCTGCTGGTGGTGCTCAATTTTTAAGCTGTCGCGATGGGGCAGATAGATGGTAGCCCCGGTCTGCTCCTGAAGCCAGGCCGCCTGACCATAATGATCGATGTGGCAATGGGTGATGAGAACGTGCTTCAGCCTGGTCAGATCAATGGCCCGGGCAAGATAGTTTCTCGCGGCCTCAGTGGGCGGCCCGGTATCAAACAGCACCAGCTCATCATCGAGATCAAGGGTATAGCAGTGAACCGGACCTACCGGATACGGGGTATCGATAGTGTGCCGGGTAGGAGTTACGCCACCACCGTCCATGTATAAAGATCAGCCAAACAGGTACTTCTCGCTCTCACTTGCCGCTTCGGCCAAGGCCCGCTTGGCGGCAAGAAGTCCGGTGGCATCATACTTGGCAAAACGCCGGACGCCGGAAAGTATCATGGTGAGGGTATCACCTTCTTCGATGTAAAAGGCCGCCTTGCGGGCTGCCGTGCCGACGCATTCAGCCGCCTCGAAGGCGCACACGGTGACCGCCGCCTTCAACAGTTCACGCTTGCGCTCGGAAAATACCGGGGTTGATTTCTCCGCCCGCAACACCGCGCTTTCCAGGGCAAAGATCTGAATGGCGATATCGGCCGCGGCCAGCAAAATTTCCTGCTCATCGGCCAGCTTATCCATAAACTTCTGCACCCCGGCGCCGGCCAGGATGAGAAAGAGGGTCTTGAGGTTTTTGATGAGCACTTTTTCCGCAGCAAAGGCAATGGTATCATCGACTTCCTCAAAGCTCGGAGTCATCAGCGCCTCAAAGGCCTTCATCGCCTCAGCCTGCAGGGGCAGTTCGTTCTTCATGGCCTTGCGCAGAATCATGCCGGGGATGAGCAGCCGGTTGATTTCGTTGGTTCCCTCAAAGATCCGGTTGATCCGCTCGTCACAGTAATATCGTGCTGCCGGGCAATCGCTGATAAAGCCATAACCGCCGTGAATCTGGACCACTTCGTCAACGGTGCGGGCCAGTACCTCGCTGCAATAAACCTTGGAGATACCGCATTCCGCCGCATAATCCTCGATTCCCTTCTGATAGCGGACATAGTAGTCTTCACTGCCCTTGTCGATGGTGGCCAGTTTCTCATCGAGCAGGCCGGCCAGCCGATAGACCAGTGATTCAGCCGCATAGATCGCACTGGTAAGATCGGCGATTTTTTCCTTGATAGCACCGAAACTCGCTATTTTGCGTTTGAACTGTTCACGTTCATTGGCGTATTTGATGCCCACCTCAAGAGCCATCTTGGCAGCCCCCATGACACCCGCGCCCAGTTTGAAGCGCCCCACATTAAGGACGTTGAAGGCGATTTTATGACCTTTACCAATCTCGCCAAGCAGGTTTTCCACCGGCACCTTGCAGTTGTCGAGAATCACCGGCGTGGTGGAAGAGCCCTTGATCCCCATCTTTTTTTCTTCCGGCCCCACCGAGAATCCGGCAAAATCCCGTTCCACCAGAAAGGCGGTGAAATGCTCTTTGTCGATCTTGGCAAACACCGTGAAAAGCTGAGCAATACCGCCGTTGGTAATATATTGTTTGGTGCCGTTGAGCAGGTAGTGACTGCCGTCTTCCGACAGGGTCGCGGTGGCCCGGGCGCCAAGGGCGTCACTACCTGAACCCGGCTCGGTGAGGCAATAGGCGGCACACCACTCGCCTGAAATGATTTTTTCCAGGTACTTTTCTTTGAGGACCTTGGTGCCGTAGTAGATAAGCGGCAGGGTGCCGATGCCGGTGTGAGCCGAGTAGGCCACCGAAAATGAACCGCCCGTTGCTATCTTTTCCGCCACCAGCATGGATGATGCCTTGTCAAGCTCGAGGCCGCCATACTCCTCGGGTGCATCCATCATCAGCAGGCCAAGCTCGCCGCATTTACGCAACCCCTCCACCACCAGATCGAAATTCTGATGGTCTATTTCCTCAATATGAGGAACGATCTCATTGGTAATGAACTGCTCGGTTGTCTCGGCGAATTGTTTCTGTTCATCGCTGAAATCTTCCGGGGTGAATACACCCTCGCTCGATACATCGGTAATCAGGTATTCCCCGCCCCGTAAAATTTCCTTTTCAATGGTTTCAATTGTCGCATTCATGGTGTCCTCCCACCAGATCCCTTATAGCCGTTCAAATAATCCGGCAGCACCCATACCGCCGCCGATGCACATGGAAACCAACCCGGTTTTGGCGCCACGCCGCCCCATTTCATGCAGCAAGGTGGCGGTCAACTTGGCGCCGGTGCAACCGAGCGGATGCCCCAGGGCAATGGCGCCGCCGTTGACGTTGAGAGTTTCCCGGTTCAGGCCAAGCTCATTGACCACCGCCAGTGACTGGGCGGCAAAGGCCTCATTGAGCTCGATCAAGTCGATATCAGCCAACGCTACGCCGGCCTGTTCCAATACCGCGGGAATGGCGCTGATCGGGCCGATACCCATGATTTCAGGGGCCACTCCGCGCACCGCAAAGCCCAGGAAACGAGCGATCGGCTCAAGCTTATGCTGCTTCAGATAGTCTTCCGAAACCACCACCGATACGGCCGCGCCATCGGTCATCTGCGACGAGTTGCCGGCCGTCACCGCACCGTTCTGCTTAAAGGCGGGTCGCAGTTTTGCAAGGCTTTCAACGGTTGTCTCGGGACGCACCCCGTCATCGATGGATACGGTCTCGCTTTTCTTGTTCACTTTGGTGCCGTCAAGTGAGGTGCGCTCAACGGTGAGCGCCACGATCTCATCGCTGAACGCGCCCCGTTCGATGGCAGCTGCCGCTTTACCATGGCTGGCGGCGGCAAATTCGTCCATGGCGGCCCGGTCAATACCGTATTGTGCCGCCACCAGTTCGGCGGTGATCCCCATGGATGCGTAAAATTCCGGATGCTCGGCGACAAGGCCGGGATTGGCGCTGTATTTTAAGCCGCCCATGGGAATAGTCGACATCGACTCAACCCCGCCGGCGACGATGCAGGCGGCCCGCCCCAGCGAGATCTGATCCGCCGCCAGGGCGATTGCCTGCAACCCCGATGAACAGAATCGGTTCACCGTCTGACCCGGCACCGTAACCGGCAGCCCCGCCTTGAGGGCGGCGATGCGGCCGACATTCATCCCCTGCTCCCCCTCAGGAAAGGCACAGCCGAGGTAGACATCATCAATGGTGGCGGGGTCGATGGCGACCCGCTCGATGGCGCCGGCAATTACCGCGGCGGCCAGATCGTCGGGGCGCTGATCCCTGAGTTTTCCCTTGTTTGCCCGGCATCCCGGGGTACGGTAGGCCGCGGCCAGATAGGCAGGTTTCATAAGGTACCTCGTAATTAATTGCGCAACGGTTTGCCGGTTTTAAGCATATGCTGGATACGTTGTGCAGTTTTTGGGTTTCCGCACAATTTCAGAAAATGCTCAACCTCCAATGTGAGCAGGTATTGCTCAGAGATTGGCGTGCCGGGATTGACGTCACCGCCGCAGATAACCTCGGCAATGGCTCCGCCCATATATGCCTCATACTCGGTAATCTGATTGCCGGCCTGCATGTTCCACAGCTGGCTCTTGATACTTGCCGCAATAGAGCGGCCCGGGGCGGCGATGGCGGTCAGCGGCCGGCGCGGCCGGTAATTCACCGCTAGGGCCTTGACCATCTCTTTGGCATCAAAGATAAGCCGATCACTGTTCATGGTGATGGTGTCGCCGCTGCGCATGTAGTTCAGATCAGCAAGCTGGGCCGCGCCCATGGACACCTGGGCCATGGCGATCTGCCTGAAATGCTTGAAGATGAACGGCTGGACATCGGTATCGTAGCGGGTGGCCAGTTCCACCGCCCGAACGCACATTTCCTTGGTGCCGCCGCCGGCCGGCAACAGGCCGACCCCCACTTCCACCATGCCCATATAGGTCTCGGCATGGGCGACAATGGCATCGGCGTGCAGGCAATACTCACAGGCACCGCCCAAAACCCGGTTGAAAGGCGCCGCTACCACCGGCACCTTGGCATATTTGAGGGCCATGGTTGCCTTTTGAAACCCTCGCACCACCATGGCAACATCCTCATAGGCGCCTTCGGCAATGGCCACGGCAAGCAGCATGAGGTTGGCGCCCACCGAAAAGTTCGGCGCCTGGTTGCCCACCACCAGACCGATCCCCTCATGTTCGGCCCGCGCTATCGCCTTGTGGGTCATGCTCAGGGTATCGGCGCCGATGGCATTCATCTTAGAGTGAAAGCTCAGGCAGAACACCCCGTCACCCAGATCGATTACCGCCGCTCCGCTGTTGCGCTCCACCACCTTGCCGCCATCCTTGAGAATAGAGAGTTTGATACGGCCCGGCATGGCGTCGATGTTTTTGTATTCACCGACTCGGCAATCATAGAACAGGGGCGTACCGTCATCGCCCACCCGGTAAAAACTCTCTATCTCCTTGAGTGCGGCGGGCACCGTGATACCGTCCCGTTCGGCGCGTTCGACAAACGCGGTCACGCCGATGGCGTCAAACATCGCAAACGGCCCCAACTCCCAGTTGAACCCCCAGCGCATGGCCCGGTCGATATTGACCACGTCATCGGCAATTTCGGGAATTCGTTTAAAGGCGTAAAGCAGGGTGTCGCGCAGGCAGCGCCAGCCGAATTCACTACCCTGGTCAGGGGTTGCCAGTAACGTTTGAATACGGCGGCCGGGGTCATCGATCTGCTTGACTGAGGCAACCGAGCCAAAGGATTTCTTGCGCAGGGGCAGATATTGGCCCGTCTGATAATCATAATAAGATATCCGGCGGGCGCCCTCCACCGTCTCTTTTTTGTAAAAACCCCGGCCCGCTTTGTTGCCCAGGCTGCCCTCGTCGAGCATGGTTCGCATGAAATCGGGAAGGGCAAATACCTGCCGCTCCTCGTCATCAACAAGGGTGTCAAATGAATTGGTTGCCACATGCGCCAGGGTATCGAGCCCCACCAGATCGGCGGTACGAAACGCGGCGCTTTTGGGGCGTCCGGTGGGCGGACCGAGAACCGCGTCGGCCTCTTCCACGCTGAGGCCCATCTCCATCATATGCTGGATGGCCCGAAATATCGCGTAGGTACCGATCCGGTTGGCAATAAAATTGGCGGTATCCTTGGCAAAGACAATCCCCTTGCCCAGCCGCCGGTCGATAAACTCGGCGAGAAAAGCGACAACGGCGGGATCGGTGTCGCGGCCGGGGATAATCTCCATGAGCCGCATGTACCGCGGTGGATTGAAGAAATGGGTGACCAGAAACCGTTTGCGCAGATCGGGCGCAAGCACCTGAGCCATTTCATTGACCGACAGACCACTGGTATTGGTGGTGAGATAACAATCGGCGTTAAGATGCGGGGCAATGGTGGTGAGCAGTTCATGTTTGACGGCCATCTTCTCCACCACCACCTCGATGACCCAGTCGCAGTCACCGAGTTTGTTCAGATCGTCGTTGAAATTGCCGATCTCAATCCGCTCCGCATAGCCTGGAATAAAAAATGGCGCCGGTTTCATGGTGGCAAGACCGGCCAGGCCCTCAGCCGCCAGCCGGTTACGTACGGCTCCGTCATCCAGGCTTAAGCCAGCCGCCTGTTCGGCCTCGGTAAGAGAAGACGGAACCATGTCGAGCATCAACACCTCCAGGCCGGCATTGGCCAGATGCGCCGCGATGGTAGCCCCCATCACACCCGAGCCGAGCACCGCCACCCGATTGATCTGTTTCATGATTGTTCTCCGTTGCTGGATGTTTGAGCAAACACCAGGCCACTGCCGGTGCCGAGATAGAGCTCCTCGATAATTTCCTTGTACATCTCGTAGACAACCTTGCGCTTGATCTTCAGGGTCGGGGTAAGTTCTCCCCCCTCGATGGAGAACTCCCGGGAAAGCAGGGCAAAGCGCTTGATGGTGGAATAAGACGGCAGCCCCCTGTTCATCTCATCGACCCGGCGACCATACATTTCGATGATACGCTGATTTTTCACCAGCTCATCGATGTCGAGAAAGCTGATCTCTTCTGCCCTCGCCCAGTCAAGCAGGCGCTCGAGATTGGGCGTGAGCAGGGCCACCAGATACGGTTTGCGATCACCGAAGACGAAGGCCTGGGAGACGAACTTGTCCAGGCGCAAGTCGTTTTCCAGGGGTTGCGGAGCAATGTTTTTGCCGCCGGCGGTAATGATGATCTCTTTTTTCCGATCAACGATATAGACAAAGCCCTCATCATCGATCCGGGCAATGTCACCGGTTTTGAACCAGCCGTCCACGAAACTTTCCGCGGTGGCCTCCTCGTTCTTGTAGTAGCCGCGCATAAGTTGCTCGCCTCTGACAAGCAGTTCACCATCGGCGGCCACCTTTAGCTCCGTTTTCGGCAACGCTTTACCCACTGAATCAAAACGCACTTCGCCGGGAACACTGAGGGTCAATGCCGGACTGGTCTCGGTAAGGCCATAGCCGGTATAGACCGGCAGACCGATGGCCCACATGAACTCATTGATGGACTGATCAAGCGGCGCGCCGCCGCAGATAAAGCCCTTGATCCGGCCACCGAAACGGGCCCGTATCTTTTTGAAGACAAGCAGATCAAATATCCGGTAATAGAGCCCCAGCAGGCCTACCGGCTGCTTTTTCACGTGACGCAGATAGACATAGCGCCTGCCCACCGCAATGGCCCGATGAAAGAGATTTTTCCGCAATGAACCGGACTGGTACACGCGATCATAGATGCGGGAGTGAATTTTTTCAAAAAGCCTGGGGACACTCACCATCCAGGTAGGTCTGATTTCGGTCATGTTCTCCATCACCTTTCGCACATCCTCGGCAAAGGCCACGTGCTGGCCGCTGAGCAGCGGCGAATAATAGCCGGCGGTACGCTCGAGGATATGGGAGAGCGGCAGAAAACTCAAAAAAGTCTCATCCTTCTTGATAATTCCGATTTTTTGCAGCCCATAGTAGGCGTTGCTTAAGACATTGTATTGGGTGAGCAGAACGCCCTTGGGCACTCCGGTGGTACCGGAGGTATAAATAACGGTAAGGATATCCTGATGGGCAATCATGCTGATATCGGATTCAAGCTCATGACGTTCTTCATCGGTGAGCGGCATGGAGACCTCGGAGAGCTGATACTGGGTATAGACCGGAAAGGATCGATCCCCCATAAACCGCTCATAGGAAACCACCAGCTCGACATTCGGGATTGCATCACGCACTTCCAGCAGCTTTTCGTATTGGGCCTTGGTGGAGACAAAGACGACCTTGGCCTGACAATGATCGATGATGTAGGCCGCCTGTTCGCCATTGCTGGTGGCGTAGATGGGCACGGTGACGGCGCGGGCGCACTGCACGCCGAAATCGGAAATGGCCCAGCCCAGCCGGTTCTCCGAAAAGATTGCCACCCGGTCGCCCGGTTTGACGCCTGCCTTGCGCAGCCCACGGGCAAGGAGCAGAACGCGATCGTAGAATTCGGCGAAGCTGAGGGAAAGAAAGACGCCGCGCTTTTTGTAGCTGATCGCGGTGCGCTTGGCAAAACGCGCCGCGTTTTCCTGCAAAATCGCCGGTATTGATTGATATGCCAGAAAATCCATGCCGCCTCCCTGAGCCCGTAGCCGCACTACGCTGGACTTCGCACCTCAGTTCGTTATATTTCACTTTTACGTTCAGATCAATACAAAATATCATTTTCTGACGCCACATCACTAAAACGAGCCAAAGACGCTGACAAAAACCTTTTATATTATTGTTATTATAATATATAGTGACCTTCAATTTCACCTTTCGCAGCCTTTTTTCAAGCGGCCACAACGTTTCTATATTTTCTATTTTTACGCACCTTACGTAAACTCTACCAAGAATTATCAAGTTGTCGCCCGCCTGCTGGTGAAACCCTGCCACACTCGACGTCGCCACTATCGCCCGCCGGTTTACGACCTGCTCGGTTCATCTCAGGTCGTGGAAAACTCGCCGTCACAAGCAGATTTTTTAACCCACGCCTGAGAAGAAACGGTTGTTCATCCGCTTTATCATGGCGACCGCGGGAAAACGGAGGGGCCGGCACAACGGCCATTGCATCAGAAAAACTTATTGACTATATAAGATTTACTGCTATATTTGCCGGAAGGAGCGCAACAGCGCACGCTTTGACCGAGGCTCAAAGTTAACGGTTTACATGAGCGGTTCCATGGCCGCCCTGTTTTTTCATCATCCCGATGGCCGACTCTCTCCACCGGTTGTCCGGCAGGTATCAGGCGATGAATAAACGACGTGGGGTATTGTTCGGCGGATCGGGATTGATCGGCGGCTCGATCATCAGGTACTTCTCGCTGAAAAAGCGAGGTACCGTCGATCTGCGCGCCCCCAGCAGCAAGAAAGTGTCACTCAAGGATTGCGAAGCCATTCAGGATTATCTGCTGGAGGTGCGCCCCGAATTCGTCATCAACGCCGCCATCGCCAACATTATCGCTGATCCTGAACTGGCCTGCGAAATCAACTACTTCGGCGCCCTGCGCATCGCTAGAGCGGCGGCGGCCTTAAAGATTCCCTACGTTCACCTGAGCTCGGCGGCGACCCTGCCGCCGGGAGAGAATCTCGACGAGGACCAGAGCGTCGCTCTGGCTCCGCATTTGAGCAATTACGCCAAGTCCAAGCTCATGGCCGAGATGACCTTGAATTACATGGCCCATGAACATGGCCTGGATCATACCTGCATCCGGTTATCCATCGTCTACGGCAAGCGTGACAACAAAATTCAGGGATTTCACCGGTTGCTTTTCACCATCGCCGATGAATCGATGCCGTTTCTGCTCACCAGGCCGGGCGTCAGACATTCCTATTCGAATTCACACAAACTGCCCTATCTGATCCATTACCTGCTCGACAACCGCGCCGAGTTCAGCGGCAAGACTTTCAATTTCGTGGATCCGGAACCGGTGGAACTTGCCGATCTGGCCTTGACAATCAGAAAACACCTGGGGATCGGTCGGCCCAAAAAAATCTTCATGCCATACTGGATGGCCCGTTCCGGCAAACGGGTACTGCAGGCGACTCTGCGAGGGTTGACAAAGGTGGGCGTGAAAGGGGCGCTGCCGCCGGAGTTGATGTTTCTCGGCGCTTTTTACCGCACTCAGACGCTTTCCTGCGCTCGGTTGCAGGCCACCGGCTTCACCGATCCATACCCGCTGGAAACGGTATACACCAGGCTACCGGAACTGATCCACCATTATCTCACACGATGGAGCCGTCAGCACCTGCTCAACAGATACGACCGCACGCTGGAATTTGATCTCGCCGTCCGCGAAGACTTCACCGCTGATCCACTGAAGATGTTCGAATCGGTTGTCACCGATGCAAGCACCCCCTATGCGGAATTGAAAAAATGCCGGACAACGGAGGCGCGCGAAACCGGCGCCGAGCCTCCACAGCAATCGTCACCATAAAGGAGCACGGTGGTCTTTATGGCCGGTCGATGCTCAACACGGCCCGGGCTCCACGAGTGACCGAATCGTCAAAAGTGATTGCGCCGCCATGCAGGATGGCCACCTGCTGCACGAAATTGAGCCCGAGTCCGGTGCTTTTCTGGCCGGTATCGGGGCGCTGCAAGGAGAAAAACTTTTCAAATACCCGCTCTTTGGCAAACTCGGCAATACCCGGCCCCTGATCGGCAACGCGCAGGTGACAGACTGATCCCGTCACCGTACATGAAACGGCAATGACGGCGCCTTGGGGGCTGAAGTCCACACTGTTCTGGAGCAGGTTGACCAGCGCCTGATGGAGCAGTAACTGATCGCCGTATATCTTCGCGCCGGAGGCAACCGATATGGTAAAGCTCAACTCCTTGGCGGCGGCCGCCTGTTCGACCCGCTGCACGGCCCCATCGATAAGTGCATCCACCGCCCCCCACTCGGCTTTCAGTAATGTTTTCTGATTTTCCAGGGCCGCCAGTTCCAGCATCCGTTCCACCACCGCCTGCATCCGGTGCGCCTCCCGTTCAATGTTGCCGAGAAAGCGGCGCCGCTGTTCATCATCCATGGGCTCGTGGAGAAGCTCGGCGGCCCCCTGGATAGCCGAAATAGGGCTTTTGATTTCATGGGTCAGGTGCTGAATGTAGGTCTCCACATACCGTTTGCCTTCAAGCGCCTCCTGCATCTCCTCGAATGCCCGCCCCATGGCACCAATCTCGCTTGATCCCAGTTGTGGAAACGGCGGGCGTTCACCACCCTTGATCCGTCTGGCATACGCGGTGAGCCGATTAATGGGTTGGGTGAGCCAACGCGCCGCCAAAAAACCAAACAGTGCATTGAGGCCAAGCGCCAGCAGGGCCAGCAGCAATACCTTGAGCTTGGCATGCTCGACGAACCAGGAAATATTGGTGGTCGGCTTGCCCACGCTGAGCACCCCGGCGACCTGATTATTCACCATTATCGGCGCCCCTACATACATCACCATAGCATCATCAGCGACCGTCCCGCCCCGACTGGCACGGGCCCCATAGCTTCCGGCAAGGGTGAGGGAGACATCGCGCCAGGAGGAAAAATCCGCCCCGACCTGGTCGGGGTCGGTGGAGTGAAACAATACTGTGCCGGCATCATCGGTCAGGTAGACAAGGACATCAACCGCCCGCTTTTCCAGATCATAAATCTGCGCATGCAATTCTTTCTGGTAGCTGTGCGCGAAGATATTCGCCCACTGCTCAACGGCAAAGTCGCCCGCCGTCATCTGAGCGCCGACCATGGCGGCCAGAATTTCCGCCTGATCCACCAGCGGGTCCTCCACCGCCTCGAGGTAGCGGGTACGCATGGTATCGAGCACCCAGCGAAAGGGATAATAGAAACAGATGGTGGATATAATGAGATAGGTAAGAAAAATCCGGGTACTGATCTTCACACTAAATGAGGGCGGAGAAAAATTAATCTTCCCCAATGCCATTCTCAAAGCTCTTCGCACATTGATTCTCACAAGAGCAGTTTCTCCGTGATAATTACCTGTTACTCTGACCTCAGTTTGTCGCCGCTTGAGAGCAGCGCAGCCGAAAGAAAGAGCCAGAAATGCCCCTGCAGCGAGTCAAACAGAAAGGAGTTCATCAGACATCCGGAGAAAAACGCGACCACGACGCCCTCCATCAACCGCCTTTTGGCAGGCGTCAAACTCCTGGCGCACCAGAGCTGGGTGGTGATCAGCGCCGCAAAAAGCAGTCCGCCCAGCAGCCCAAGCTGGGTGGTGATAAAGAGGTATTCGTTATGGGGGTTATCGGTGGGGGTAATGTCGGTACCTTCAATTTTTTCGCCTTGAACCGTTTCAAAAGAGCCGATGCCATGGCCAAACAGCGGCCGCTCTGCAATGAGATCGACACTCACCAGCCACCAGTCGAAACGCTGTCCGATGGAGGTCTTCGAACCCCCCGGCTCATGCATCTCAATCTCCGCGACCACCTGGTTGAGACGTTTGGAGAAATTGTCCGAGACGGTGTAGAGGGTCACTCCAGCCAGAGCCAGCCCGATAAGGCCGCCGGCCACTACCCTGGCGGAACAACGCTGCACCAGCAAAAGCACCATCAAGAGAAAAAACACCAGCATACCGGTTCGGCCCGGGGCAAGGAAAAAGAGATTGACAACCGCCCCGGCCGCCGCCGCCAGCCAGAAATAGGTAAATCGTCCCCCCTCGAAAAAACGGTGCAGCGCCCAGAACCCGAGCACCGCCATGAAAAAGCTGTGAGTGATGTGGAAGACGATCGAGTCACCGTAGCGCTCCAGCGGCAGGATACCCGCGGCCATTGCGTAGGAAATAACGAGCAGAACGATGCACCCGGCAACAAAAAAATTTTCGGCAAGAACACCATAGCGGCGCCGGCCCATCCACAGAGAGGCAAAAATCGGCAGCAGCAGCAGCTCCCGGTATTTTTTCAAAGTACTCAGCGCCTCACTTGCGGGTGCCGCCGAATAGAGTATGGAGACAATCATCACCCCGAAAAGCACCAGGGCCACGGTGATGAATAGATGGGACCGCACAACCGTAAGCGCGGCACGAAAACGTCCGGCAGCAAGCCAGCCGACAATGGCCAATACCGAAAACAGCGCCATAAACGAGGTCGAGAGCGGGGTAAAAAAACAGGCCAGAGCACCGCAGGTGCAGGCAAAATCATCAATGTTGCGCTTTGAAAAATTCACTGTCGATGGACTCGTAAAAACCTTGAATTTGCTTGCTAACGTCATTCCCGCCCTCGATAACAACACTCAAGGACAGGCTGCAGCGGGAATCCAGTAATTCCAAATGATTATTGATTTCGATTCAACTCCACAATGACCGTAATTGGGTTTTTTACGAAGCCATCACTGTCGAAGGGTACGATGTCATTTCTTTTTGGCGGACGAATCGGCAATCTTCCCGACCCCCTTAGATGACATACTTCCGGGGTTGTGACGTCCGCTGCAGACCAATCACCCAATAGAGAACGAGGCCGGTGAAATACATAATAAATCCGGCCCAGATGACATCACTGAGAAAATGGGCGCCCTGCACGGTACGGGCCAACCCCATGGCCATGCCGTAGCCTATCCCCACCGCCAGTGATACCAATCGCAAGCCCCTGCCGCGCCAGATAAAAAATCCGAACATCAGGTAAAAACCGACGGAGGCGTGGCCGGCCGGAAACGAATTATACTCACCCTTTATTTTATAGATGTTGCGCAGATAATCCCAGGCCACCGCCCCTTCTCTGGTTTCCAGCATCTGGGTGGTTTCGGTGGTAAGGATCAATTCGCCTCGTTTCAGCGGCGGGATATAGTGCATGGCGCCGCCGAACTCGATAACTTCACGGGGCCGCGGCCGCCCCCAATACTCCTTGAAAAGAGCATTGACCACGAGGCCCGAGCCAACTGCCATAAACAGCACAAGAAACAGACCGACACGCCGGGTTCTTCGCATGGATGTAAAAAAGAGGCCGACGATAAAAATCAACAACCCGATGACGGCGACCGCAAGGCCGGGAATCGGTCCATAGTCATATAATAGTTTTAACGCCTTATTGTTGCGCAGATACCAGTGTCCGTCCTGGTAAAAATAACTCTGGGCGATCAGATCGATATCCCAGATATAAAACGGGACCGTAACCGCCGCGGCAAGCAGCAACGGGATCACTCCCATAGTAAAAAAACTTTTACTCATCTGTTCCTACCCCGACCGGGGCCCTCATGTATTGTTGGCAAGGGCTTTCTTCGCACCTTGACAGATCGATAAAAACCTCTGTTCCACCCCAACAGGTACCATGGCCGTACGGAAATCGCTACCGGCTCGGTTCATTGACCGCCAAAAAACCGTGGAGGCTTGCACATCAGGGGCAGGAGTGCTATGTAGGCGCACGTTGCCATCGGTGCCTGAATACCATTGTCTACCAGAAGATAATTGTTTATCAGGGTACCCTCTTATCGCTATCGCATCCTCACCACCCTCTTTGTATACTATGTCTCTTACCCCTGCTCTTTCCCGCACTACCGATACCCATCAGAGATGGTTCATTGTCTTCATTGCGGTGCTTACTCTGTGGAGGATCCTTTTTATCATTCTGGCGCCGCTGGATCTCGCCCCGGACGAGGCATACTATTGGGACTGGTCGCGAATCCCCGACTGGGGATACTTCAGCAAACCCCCCATGGTGGCCTGGCTCAACCTGATTTCCGGTAGCCTGCTGGGCTCGTCGGTTCTGGCGGTGCGGCTGCCGGCGGCGCTGCTCACCAGTGTCGGACTGATTGGTCTGTTTCTTGTCGCACAACAGATGTATGACAGCAGAACTGCCTTGTGGGCGGCGCTGGCGGCGACCGCCGCACCGGGGGCCTGTGCGCTGGGGTTGCTGATGACCATCGACGCACCGCTGCTCTGTTGCTGGTCGCTGGCCCTTTATACCATCTGGCGGGCCATTGAGACTGAGCACGCGCACTCCGGCTCACCGGCCCGCTGGTGGCTGGCCACTACCTTCTGTATAGGTCTGGGCATCTTGAGTAAACAGATGATGATGGCCTTTCCACCCCTACTCCTGCTCTTTCTGGCACTCAGCCCGACCGATCGGTTCATCCTGAAAAAGCCGGCTCTGACTCTCGCCATTATCGGCGCGTTTGCGTTTCTTGCCCCAGTAATCTGGTGGAACATCGGCAACGACTGGATAACCCTGCGCCATACCGCCCACCATTTTGAGGGAAACCGCCAGGGCGGCTTTTTCTTTCTTATCACCTTCGGTGAATTTGTCGGCAGCCAGTTTCTGCTGATTTCACCACTCACCTATTTTCTACTTATCACCTTCGCCGCAACGCTCGTCATTAAGTGGCGAAGTTGTGAGCGCTCTACCCGGCTCCTGCTGATTTTGTCAATCGTGCCACTGGTTGTCATCACCCTGATGAGCCTGCGCCAACGGGTTCATCCCAACTGGCCGGCAGCCTTTTACCCGGCCGGGATGATCCTGCTGGCGGGCTGGGCAACCGGCCATATTTCCTCGGGAAGTTCAGTCGATCGATTGCGACGTCTCTTCAAGCCCGGCGTCGCAGTGGGTTTCGTTCTTGCCCTGCTCACCTACGCCATGCCTTTTGCCATCGATGGTCTGAGTCTTGGCGGCGCCAAGCTTGACCCCACCCGCCGCCTGCACGGCTGGAGTGAAATGGGCCGGGAGGTGGGAGCGGTACTCTCCAGGCTGCCGCGCCCGGAGATGACCTTCGTACTCACCCAGAGCCGCCAGTTGACCAGTGAGCTGGCCTTCTACCTGCCCGACCAGCCCCGGGTGTTCAAATATACCCCGCCGCACCGGCGGCCCGACTCCCAGTACGATCTCTGGCCGGGAGTCGAGCAGAAGCGTGGCTGGGACGGTCTCATTGTCCTGCTTGCTGGCCGTACCATGCCCGATGAAATGGCTCAAGCTTTTAAATCAATAGAACATGTGGGCGACTTTGACGTCACCATGGGCGGGATGGGGTATCGCAGCATCACCCTTTACCTCGGCCACACCCTCATCGCTCCACCCTGAGGAGACTGCCTTAGAGTATTGCCCTGACGCAATGACAAAGCGCAAATGAGAAAAAACTATGGACGAAGAATATTTGCAACTTTTGATTGATCTGCATCGGTCAAATCCCAGGCAGGGCCCCGGCGGTACGGCTGAGACAGATAAGGCCATGATGCTGGCCGGACTCGATCGCTCACGTTTTCTAACGATTGCCGATATCGGTTGCGGCACGGGTGCCTCGACCATCCAGCTCGCCCGGAAGTTGGACGCTAAGATAACCGCTGTCGACCTGATTCCGGAGTTTCTTGAAGAACTTCAGGTCCGGGCCCACCAAGATCAGGTTGCGCCCGCCATAACCACCCTGAACTGTTCCATGGATGCGCTGCCGTTCGACCATGAACAATTCGATGTCATCTGGTCGGAAGGGGCGATCTATCTCATCGGCTTTGAAGCAGGCGTATCGGCGTTGAGACGGTTTTTGAAGCCGGGTGGGGCACTCGTTGTTTCGGAGCTCACCTGGCTCAGTGCGGAACGACCGGTCGCGCTACAATCCCACTGGGAGGCGGAATATCCCGAGGTCGATCTGGCCTCGGCAAAGATCAATATCCTCGAACGCCACGGCTACAGCCCAGAGGGGTATTTTTATCTGCCCGCGAACTGTTGGCTCGATAACTACTACCACCCGTTGCAACGCGGCTTTGCTTCATTTCTCCAGCGCTCCGGGGCAAGCAGCCCGGCCCGAGAAATTGTCGAGGGGGAAAAGGTAGAAATCGCCCTGTATGAAAAGTATCAAAACTACTACAGCTACGGTTTTTACATTACCCGGAAGCTCTGAGCGGGACGTACGGGAAATCTCGAACTCCGAAATCGGGGCGGGGATCAACCTCACACAAAAAAGAAGAAAATTGGGTGTCGCGTCCTCCCGAATTAGTCACCGACCATCCAGATTCTTTTTTTCATTGGATCAATATAGTGCTTTACATCACAAACGACCTCAAATAGGGTACCGTTGGTACCGGAAAACATCGTGCAAACGAGGGGATGGATGAACAAGGCGGGCCGGAGTCACAGAGCGGCTGCGCTGTGCAAAAAAAAACAGGAATGGGGGCAGGACATACCCCGCCGACAAGGGATTGCAGGGGACGTTCCCGTTGAAGGCTCAGTCAGCAAAGTCGCCTCATGAACCTGATCGTCACGCCGTTCATAACCCTCTACGCTTCCGTTTTTCTGCTCATGGCGGGAACCGGGCTGCTGGGGACCTATCTGCCGCTTCGCCTGACCGTCGACAACGTCCCGACCCAGGTAATCGGCCTTGTCATGGCCGCCTACTTCTTGGGGATGTGCATCGGGGCGCTGAACAGCCACCGGTTGATCAGAAGCGTCGGCCATATCAGGGCATTTGCCGCTTTTGCGGCAACGACCACCGCGGTTGTCATCCTGCATGGGTTATACGTGTCCCCACTGCTCTGGAGTGTACTGCGATTTTTAGCGGGATTGTCGACCATCGGTCTCTACACCGTCATCGAGAGCTGGCTCAACGAGTGCACGGCGCCAAGCTTTCGGGGCCGGGTGATGTCGGTCTACATGATTGTCAGCTACTTCGGCATGGGGGCGAGCCAGTATCTCCTGAACTTCGGCCCGATTCAGGACACCAGGATGTTTTTCATCGTCAGTCTGTTGCTTGTTCTGTGCATCGTGCCGGTGGCCGTAACCCGATCCATCCACCCGGAACTTCCCACTTTCGAAAGGTTCGACCTGCGCCGCTTGTTCCGGAAGGCGCCCGTCGCCATGCTCGGCTGCTTCCTGGCCGGTCTGCTCAACAGCGCCATCTACGCAATCGTGCCGGTTTTCTGCCATCTTGTCGGTCTTTCGGTGGCGCAGCTGTCGACGGTGATGAGCGTCACCATATTCGGCGGGCTGGTACTGCAATGGCCGACCGGGGCGTTATCCGACCGGTTCGACCGGACCTACATGCTGGCCCTGCTTTGCCTGGCGGTGGCGATAACCGCGACCCTGATCGTCTTTATCGCCGAGTTCGCATTCCCCCTCTTTCTCGTGTCCATGATCCTCTTCGGCGGCCTGGCGTTCACGATATATCCGGTATCAGTGGCCAGAGCGCACGACCTGTTCGAGCAGGCCGATATCGTCCCGGTAAGTTCGGTTCTGCTTCTCTGTTATTGCATCGGCGCAACCATCGGGCCGGTGGCGGCCTCAGTGACAATAAGCGCCACCGGCACCGGCTACGGCTTCTTTTCTTATTGCGCCGCGGTGTCGCTGGGAGCCGCCGCGATAATCTTCTATCTGCGCCGTAAGGAAATGATCACGGTCGTAGCCGCCGAAGACCACAGCGCCTTCGTGGCGATGAAAGGGACATCCCCGGCGGCCGTCCTCATCGACCCGCGCCGTGACGACAATAACGATGACCCCGCTGCCGCCGAAGGGCAGGAGCCACCGGCCAGCAACGTCTGAACCCCTTGGTCGGCACGATCACGCTTAGGTGAGTTTCGGCAGGACCGCCGCCGCAAAGCTGAGCACAAAAAAGAAACCGCACATATCGGTTACCGTGGTCAACAGCGGGCTTGAAACCAGGGCGGGATCCATCTTCAACCGTTTGAGCAGGAGCGGCAAGGCGCCGCCCAGCATCACCGAGACAAGCGTGTTTGCCGCCAGCGCCCCACCCACGACGAGCCCGAGCCACACGTTTTTCTGCCATAAAAATGCAACCAGGCCAAGCAGGATTCCCAACACCACCCCATTGATGATGCCGACCCGCGCCTCTTTGAGCACAACCCATACAATCTCGCCGGGCTTCACCAGGCCCAGCGCCAGCTCCCGCATCGAAACGGCGACCGCCTGATTGCCCGAGCAGCCGCTCATATCGCTGACCATGGGAAGAAACACCGCCAGGGTTATGGCTGCTGCCAGGGTGTCCTGGTAGAGGGCGATAACGCTTGCCGCGATAATATTCAACACGATATTCATGCTCAGCCACGACAACCGGCGCCCGGATCTGGCCATCAGCGGCATGGTGCGGAATTCTTCGCCGCCGATGATACCGCTCAACCGCAGAAACGCCTTGGTTTTCTGTTTGTTGAACTCCTCCTCCACGGCACTGGGGAGAACGACTCCCACCAGACGCCGGTCACCATCGACAACCGGCACGCCGAACAGCTTGTGCTCGTCGAAAAAATTCTTCAATTCATTGAGAGAAGCGGTGTCCGGCAGCGACAGCGGCGACGTGATCATGATGTCGCCCAGTTGCGTCTCCCGCGAGTAAAACAGCAGGTTGTGCATGCGCATCACGCCGGTCAGCCGGCCGCCGGAATCCACCACATAAAAATACTGGACATTATAGCTGTTATACTTTTGCTGATTTTCCTGTAGATCCTTGAGCACATCCCGGATGGTGTCCTCCGCCCTGAACGCCAGGAATTCTGAGATCATCAGGCCGCCTGCACAATCCGGGGCATAGGTCATCAGCATCCGGGCCTCGGCGGCGCCCTCCTTCTCCATGCTGGCAAGGATCGACTCGCTGGCACCGTCCTGCATCTCGGCGAGGACATCCGCCAGTTGATCGCTGGGCAGCTCATCGAGGATTGCCGCCGCCTGCTCGAGTGGCATATTCTCGACGATATCGGCCGCCTGGGTGTCACTGAACCCCTCGATGAGGCTGGCGGCCTCCTCCGGACCCAGCCTGGAAAAGAGCTGATGCCGTCCTTCCTCCGAAAGGCGCGAAATCGCCCGCGCACTCTCGTCTGCACCCAGCAGGTCAAGAAAATCGATGATTGCCGATTTCGTCCCGGCGGCAGTCAATTCACTGAGTGTTTCCCACGGTGTTGCAAGACCTTTCATATCAGTCACATACCTCTTTAAGGGTTTTTGAATCAAACGCTCACCACAGGTGGGGCGCCACTATAGCATGTTTTCAAAAATCCGACTGAAGGGAAAAACAGAAATGAGGAACAGAGTGTGTCCCAGCCGTCATTAGCCCTACAACGAAACTTATATTGACATCATAGCCACAATATGTAACACTGCGCAACATAACCCAAACCATGGAGGTGGGCCTATGTTGTCGTCAATTCGTTCCGGTGAGCACACGTACGAAATACCGA
>Ga0272443_10000667_pt1 | contig 58943 bp, 102 predicted proteins | sample SSMAcet12_FD_193581 | JGI IMG/M metagenome (GOLD analysis project Ga0272443, IMG submission 193581) | Marine sediment archaeal communities from Little Sippewissett salt marsh, Falmouth, MA, United States - SSM-Acet-12 | ecosystem: Environmental > Aquatic > Marine > Wetlands > Sediment ... | reverse complement strand
AAATTTTGATGTTTTCATTTTTTCACCTCGTTTGGTTTGTTTTATTATTCCCTTTATCTATTATTAATATAAACATTTTATTTGAAAAAGTCAAGCAAAAAATAAAAAAAAATAAAAAAAAATAAACCACATAAGTTTATACTTTTCTAATTTTTACTTCACTTTTCTTAATCATTTCCTCTAATTCGGTTATAACCTGTTTAAATGCTTCTTTACTTTCTTTTCCTGCAAAGTATAAATTAAATCTTTCGCCTGAGATCATGTATTGATTTATTTTAGGTTCTCTATGTCGTACATCGTCGGATTCTAATCCATGTTCCTTTGTAATCATTTGATGTCTAACATTAACGACAAGATCCATATGATTATTTTTAATATGATTAAAGCAACCCGTCCCTGTCTTATAGCTTTTGCCGCAGTGTTTACAGACATACCGATTTTTTCTCGCATTAAAAGATATCATATTAATTATTATAGCTCTGTTTTGATCTTTTGTTTCCATGGCTTTTTCCTCGATTTTATTTAATATTCTTATTTAATAGATCTTTGCGGGCAACCCGGCCGCGAACCGACGGCGTCTTACGCAGTTGCCCGGGTGCTTACGCTCTGCGAATTTCGACGATATGGTCGAAATACACCGCGGTCCATCCATTTCCATCTGATTGAAAGTCGTTGTATAAGTTTTCAAATTCTGTTTTATTCATAGGTGAAAAAAATGCTTTAATATCCCATTCAAATTCATTAATAGCTTGATAATGATATACATTATCAGCACAGATGATTTTTCCGTCAATTACTAATTCATACTTTCTTTTTATGATTTTCTTTTCGTTTATTTTATTAGGTTTTATTTGGTATCCTCTTTTGTATGACATTATCATAACTTTCTCCTCGTTTTGGTTAATTTGCTCGAGACTCCCTCCGAGGAGTCTCGATTAATTCAGGTTTTTATCTATTTGAAATTTTCTTCTTTTTCAACAAATTGCAGTTGAAAATAAAATTGTCCTGTTACAGGTGATTTTCCTTGATCTATTCCATCGCGAGTAGTAAGGGTTGAATAATTTTTAAAAAGTCTTAATGTACCTAATTCCGATCCTAAAACCTTAATATTTACAACTAAATAATTAATTTCAAAAACAATAACTTCCAGTTTTTCGCCTGCGATATTATTTAAAAATGCTAAAAATTCATTATAATAAGCTTCTTGAAAAATTTTTGAATTAGTATCATTCTCAATTTGATGAACGATCATATTCTTTCCGCAAAAATTAGGATTGTGGTCATTAACTTTAATAATTTCAATAGCTTGTTCTTCAGCTTCTTGTAGGTTATTAGATAATATTCTGAAATTATGTCTGCTAGTTCTTATTTCATATAAATTTTTCATTTTTTCACCTCGTTTGGTTTGTTTTTATTATTCCCTTTATCTATTATTAATATAAACATTTTATTTGAAAAAGTCAAGCAAAAAATAAAAAAAAATAAAAAAAAATAAAGAAAATATTATGTAATTAAACGATTATCCGCAAATGAATAATAATTATTATAAGCAATAATTATATGGTCAACCAAAGTTATTCCAAATAATTCAAAAATAGCTTTAAATTTATTTGTAATAATTTTATCGGGCTTTGATGGTTCAGAATCTCCGCTTGGATGATTATGAAGGAAAATAACAGCAGTGCTTCCTAATTGTATGGCGTTATAAGTTACATTTCGAATATCAATTTCTGTTCCTAATACTGAACCAATTCCCGCTAATTGAAGTCCTAAAACTTCTAATCGAGTGGTAAGATAGAAAACGTAGAAATGTTCAATCGGTAAGTCGGCAAGGAATTTAAAATCATTTATTATCTCATCACTTTGAGAATATTTCCGACTTAAATTTAAGCTATCCGGAACTCGCTTAAATACTGTTTCTATCCATCTATTTTTAATATAAAAACCGTCACTAAGCGCATCTTTAATTTTAGATTGAGGCGATTTAACTAAATCGCTTAAATTATTTATTGATTCTTTATAAGTTGCCATAATTTTCTCCTCGTTTATTAGTGCCTCGCCTTAATGACGGGGCATTAGGTTTATGGTAGTTAGTTTTTTCCCCAGAAAGTATTATAAATCTTTTTTGAAACATTATTACAGACTTTAATCATTAAAAGATCTTCATCATCAGGTTCTGTCCATTTATCTAAATCGTGCTCTGTATTTTGCAGCACATTTTTAATGACAGCGGCTTCAACTTCTGTTAATTCAATTTTATACGTTTTCATCTTTTCACCTCGCTTATTTTTTTAAAGCTTTTTTCATCTGTTTCTCTTCTTGATCAATATCTTTAGAACCGTACATCTGACGCAATTGATCAAAGCTCAAATTGCTCATTTTTCGGCGATAATCATATTTGCGATAGTACCAAGCATTTCGCTTGGGATGCCAGCATAATTTTAATTTTTTAAATTCTTTTCTGTATTTTTTCGTATCTCCTTTAACCCATAGCCACGTCCCTATTAATTCCATCTCAACATCAATCATTTTAATTTTTAGCAATTCGTTAATTTTATCAATTAACTCTTGTTCGACAACGTGATTATAATGATATTGATGTTTTTTCTTATCTGTCCCGATTGAAGTTTGACCATCCAGTTTTCTTAATTTTGCATGATACAAATCATTAATGATTTGCATTGTTCGAGTAGATCCGCCATGATCTGGATGATTTTCTTTCGCGAGTTCTCTATAAAGTTTTTTAACATCAGCAACGGTTTCACAGGTTTTAAAATAGTTCTCCATTTTATTCTCCTCGTTTTATATTATTTATTTAATATCTGTTTCCGTATTAATTAAAATCGATTTTATAAGTTCTATCTCTTCTATTGTTTTATTGATGAATTCTTTTTGCATTTTTTCCGATAAAAATAAAGGACGATTTAACCACTCGAGATCGTTTACTTTATCAATTAATATTGATTTTAAAATTTCAATTTCTTTTACTGTAAAAATTAAAGGAATTCGATCTTTATTTTCTTGATTTTTTAAATTTTCCATTTTATTTTCCTTCTATTTAAAAGATTTAATTAATTTACTTAATTTATCTATTTGTTTATTCATAATATCCAATTCTGTTAATTGATCAGGACTTAATAAAGATTTACATCTATAAGTAAGTTTCAACGCTTTATCTAACAAGACAGACTTTAAAACCTTAGCTTCTTCAACTGTTAAATTGTAATTATTCTCTTTCATTTTTTTACCTCGTTTGGTTTAATTAAAAGCTCATCAGTTAGACTTATAAATAATTTTTAATTATATTGTCTGCAGATATATCTTTATAACATTTATTCCATTTTTTTATTTCTATTACAAGACTTCTAACTTCTCCCTCCGTTGGTAAACTACCGCGTATTGAGTTATCTGTTATAATTAGAATTATTCTCCATGCTTCGTGTTCTAATTCTTCTTTATTTTTAATCGTTTTCATGGCTTTCTCCTCGTTTTGTTTAATTGCCTAAGACTCCCCGCAGGGAGTTTCGCTTATTGAAAGCTCATCAGTTAGGCTGCTTCGCTTGAATTTTCTTCTGTTTCGTTAAATGCCTTAGTCAACCTCTTAAACATTTCATTCATTTCATCATTTTGAAACTTTTCGCTATCATCACTAGCCATGAATGAAAATGTCGCTCTTCTTAACATGTCTAATTCTCTCTTTGTGAATGTCATTGTCTTCATTTTGTATCTCCTCGTTTATAGGTCTTGATTAAGTTATTATAATTCTTCTAAATTTTTAAAAAATCCTCTTGATGTAGCAAACATTAATATTTCCAATTTTGCGGATTCATTCTCCCTAAATTCGACATGAGTTTTATTGTCTTTTTTCGTAGTTATAGTTAATTTCCAAGTGGTACCAACAATTTCATTTTCAACCTTTAATTTTATTTCTTCTATTGTCATGATTTTTTCATCATTTTCAAATATTGCTTTTTTAGCATGTTCTAAATATTTAACATTCCAAGCAGTTACGTCAACCATCTTAGAACTTAAAGCGTCTGCTATCTGAAATTTTGATGTTTTCATTTTTTCACCTCGTTTGGTTTGTTTTATTATTCCCTTTATCTATTATTAATATAAACATTTTATTTGAAAAAGTCAAGCAAAAAATAAAAAAAAATAAAAAAAAATATATAAAACAGTAAAATAAATAATACGACATAAGTATAATAAATATAAAAATATAAAGAGTTTGACAGGTTTGCAGGCAAAAAATAATTTAAATAAAACATAAATATTCTTGACTTAATGAAAGTTATTTTTTATATTGCATGGACGATAATGCTTTTTGAACTGACTTACTCCTTGTTGTGCAACTCAAAGGGTAATGTAATGAGAACAGGTAGCGCATACAGAGATTACAACGACAATTCATTATATTATCCCTCTTATCGTCATAGTTCTCTTTGTGGTTTTAAAAACATTTTTTCCTCGTACAATGGCCAGGGTCCCCCGTCCCTGGTCATTTTTATTTTGGCAAGGATTTTTTAAATGAAAAATATTAAAATATTATTTATTGCTTTAATTTTGGTATCAATTTCTATTTCAAGTATATTTGGAGTCGAGGCACGTGTAATAATTATGTCTCCCATCGCCAGAGGATCGGGAACGTATGGCGATCCGTATGTACTACATACAAACAGGATCGATTTTAAACTTGATATTAGTGGCGAAAATAAAGAGGATTGTCTCTATTACCCAAATATGCACATGGACGGGAACCGTAATTGTTCAATTATGTATGAAGTAAAAGATCTTTCGTATAATCAGGCGGTTAAGTACCCGTTCTCTCATACCGTTAACCTTCCCGGTTGGTTTTATATTCGTGTAGATATAAATCCAGGATCTGGATATTACATCCAAGATTTTGAAAAATACTATATGCACGTCTACGTTGAGACTCCTCCCATCAATAACTATACACAACCTTACACACCACCGGCAAATAATCAAAAACCGGTTGAAGTTATTGACATTCTCAATGTTGTAAGTGGGGCGGGTAAATACGGAGATCCATATATAATAAATAGTAAAACGGTTAAATTTAGAACGGATCGATCTTATGATCCAAACGGGTTTCAGGATCTCCAAAAAGGATTGTTTCTTTGGTGCATTGAAAGCCATGGAAACCATCCAATATATTCAGAAGGCGGCGGTCGTGTTATGACTGAAGCCGAAACCTTCAGGGATTATTACGATTATCAGGGTGTTATTTTTGAACAAGATCTCACAAGTGTCCCCAGCAATACAGGGCATTATTTATTATATTTTTGGATGATAGATCAGTGGGGCGTTTGCAATACAAGCAATCCTCGAATATTTCAAATAGATGAGAGCGCAACAGAACCGCAAGAAGAAAAGGATATTATCCCGCCGGCAATACCAACGGGCGTAAAGATAGAGGTGTCGAATGGAGCATTATAAATTTCATAAAAATAGGGATCTAATTAAATTTTTATTATTAGTATTGGCATTAATATTTATTCTTTGGATTACAAGCTTATACAGCGAAGAAATTAAAATTGATTTACCGTCAAATCAAGTGACAATTGAGAACGATGTCCGGGATTATGTCTATTATTCCGCACTTCTAAATCAAAAAGCGGCTATTATATTTGATCTTCCGTTTCATCAGGATTCTGTTTATGCAATAGATATCGAAGTAATTGCAAAACAGGACTCAATGCCAAACGAATCGGCAATTTTAGCAATTGAGTTTGACAATCAAATCGCCAAAATGAAAATAAACTCGACGATTTTTGAAAATTTCTTTCAAACGATTGAGGGAGTTAATTCAAAGAAAATCGCTTTCCGATTTGATAATGCGGCGTATTTGGGATCCGGACAGTATCAAGACAGAAATTTGTATATTGATAAAATTGCACTTACATATCGAAACACAGGTGCAATTATATCAAACGATACACGCGAAATAACTATAAAATGGGATCCTAATACTGAAAATGATCTTGCCGGATATATGGTTTATTATGGCCATGGATCTGGCGATTATCAATATAGGATAGAAACGAAATATAACCAAAGGGCATTGTTAACAGATCCAAATAAAAAATATTATTTTGCAGTAACCGCATATGATACAGCCAATAACGAATCCGGATATAGTCAAGAAGTATTTTTGGCGGCAGAGACAAAAGAATATTATCCGGGCGACATCAATAAGGATCTTTCGGTTGACAGTAAAGATTTTTTTATTATTCTCGCGTATCTGGGACAGGTCGCGCCTCAATATGATATTGATGGAGATAACAAAGTCACTTCCGTTGAGTTTTTTAATTTTTTAGCAGATCTGGGTAAAAAGGGCTATAAAAAAGAATAATATATCGCGGGATGGAGCAGCGGTAGCTCAGCAGGCTCATAACCTGAAGGTCGAGGGTTCAAATCCCTCTCCCGCTACAAATTACGAGGAGAGACAAATGAAAGATATTAAATTATCAGATGATTTTGTAGCGCAATTAAGTGACGTTATTATAGATTTTGCAAAAAAAGAGGTTAAAAAAATAATTAAAGATCTGTTATTAAGAACAGATTATAACGATATTAAAACAACGATTGAAAATCTAAATGTCTATCCGAACCGTTTAAGTGAAGAAGATTTAAGGATGTTAATTGAAGTTTATGGCAATTTGCGGATAATTATGGCAGGCGTAAATGATGATATTTTATCGCAAGCTATAGACAACCAACGAAAACGAATATCTACAATTATTGGAAAACACAAAAAGGATTGGCTCTCATGAAAAAGACGATTTATATTTTGCTCATAATTTTCGGATGTTTATTTTTGACCGGCTGGGCTCCTCAGCTATTCGCCCAAATGCCGGAATTTAATTTTAATCTTGATAGCACTTTTGTCGCCGTTATGAACGTAAAAGGTAATAATATCAACGGTTTTGAAACAAAAGTAAGCTATGATCCGGCGTTCCTGCAATATCTATCATATACGATTTATCCTGAAAAATTAGGGGAGTATAATTCAAATCCGTTTGAATATCGTGCTGTAAACGATAGCGTTGGTTTCGTCGAAATGATGTTGGGCTGTCCACTACAGGGAATTATTGAAAGAGTCGACAATAATATTTATGAAATTGGGTTTCAACCGGTTCAGTCGGGGACAACATTTGTAAAAATCACGAAAGCGATCGGATATAAATCCTTGTCGGAGGCGTGTGATGTTATCGAGGTAGAAAATCCGGAGAATAGATTATTTCTAAATGAATTTCCAATAGACAAATCGACGATTATCTTTAAGCTTATATTTGAATAATATGGAAAAATAAACATGGAAAACAAAATAAAAGATCGAGTCATTAAAAGCGAAAAAATAAACTGGCGAAAATGTAAATGGTTTCAGCCTGATAATTTAAAAGCAGTGACAGATGAAGATTTCGATAATCTAAAAGAAATTATCAAAGAAAGAGGAATTATTCGCAGTTTTAAAGTATGGGAATATGAAGATAAAATATATATACTGGATGGTCATTTATTACAAAAAGTATTATTGTCGCTTGATAATGTACCGGATTTATTGAGTGCTGAATTTATCGAATGCGATAATAAAAAACAAGCAGCAGAAAATGTTTTATATTATTCATCATTTTGGCATCGAATTGCAAATGAAGGACTTTTTAAATTTACAGAAAAGTTTGAAATTAATATTCCTAAATTAAAGATTAATCTTCCATTAATTAATTATAATCAAAATAATATAGATCATAAAAATATAATAAATGAAGTTTGGCAAGATTTACCAGAATTTGAAAATGAAGATATAACTGGTAGAATGATTAAAGTCCATTTTGATAATGATGAAGATGTAAACCGTTTTGCTAAATTAATTGATCAAAAAATAACTGAAAAAACAAGAGCGATTTGGTTCCCAAAACGTGATTTAGATTCAAATAATAGAGATAAAATATATATAATAGAAAGTAAAAATGAAGAAAATTAAATATTTGGGTAATATGACTCCTTGGGCTTGGATATTAGAACCTGTCCATGGATGTAATTTAAAATGCGGACATTGTTGTGCGGAATTAATCAAAGGTGATAAAATCTATATGGAAAAAGATATTTGGATTAAAACTTGGAAACTTATAAATAAAATATCGCCAACATGTAGAATAGATCTTACAGGAGTAGTCGGTGAACCATCGTTACATCCAAATATTTTAGAATTTGTAAGTATTGCACGAAATATAGCACCGTTAAGTCAAATACAATTAACAACTAACGGTACTATGATTAAAAATGGTAAATTAAAATATAAGGATTTATTAGATAATGGTTTGAATATTGTTTATACAGATCAATACGGGCCAAAAGAAACATTTGAAAAATTAGCGAAAGAATCAGGATATCCTTATTATCAATATTATAATAAACCTGCAAATGCGCCGTCACCATGGACGTATAAAGGTCCAGAATTAAAAATAATAGTATTGCAAGATCAACCAGAAAATTGGCCTCAATCAAGATTTAAAGCGGGATTATTAGGGAATTGGTATGGAAACCTTAATTGGGAAAAAGCGAAAAGATTTTATATGAAACCTTTGGAAAAACCATTAACGAGAAGATGCAATCAACCGTTTTTATATGTAACTGTATCTGCAAAAGGCAAATATTTATTATGTTGTCAAGATGGAATGCATATAACAGAAGATAAATTTGGAAACGTAAATGATGGTTTAGAAGGTTTTTTGAATTTTTGGTTTGGTAAAGAGATGCAAACCATTAGGACCAGATTAAGAAATAAAAATAGAGCAGCAACAAAATATGCTTGCGCTAAATGTAATGTCACCTTCTCAAGATGTGATTTTAAACATTGGAAAGATAATCAAGTTAATAAATATTATTTAAATGGAAAATGGTACGATTTAAATTATGACGAATCCTAAATATCCGATATATATTATTTCTAAGGGTCGATGGGAATCACGGCTTACAAGTAAAGCATTAGAAAAAATGAATGTACCGTATTCTATTGTTGTTGAACCAGGCGAATATGATAATTATGCTTCTGTTATAGATGATTCAAAAATTATTAAATTACCAGAAAATTTTAGCGAACGTGGGCAAGGTTCAATTCCAGTTAGAAATTGGGTTTGGGAAGATTCAATAAAAAAAGGTTTTGATCGTCATTGGATATTAGATGATAATATTAGATGGTTTGCGCGATTACATAAAAATAAAAAAACATTGATTAATAATGGTATTTGTTTTAAAGTATGTGAAGATATTGTAGATCGATATAAAAATATTGCAATGGCAGGATTACAATATGAAATGTTTACACCAACATCATCTAAAATAAATCCATTTATATTAAATACTAGGATATATTCATGTATATTATTATTAAATAACATTGATTTTCGTTGGCGTGGACGATATAATGAAGATACTGATTTATCATTAAGAATTTTAAAAGCAAGATATTGTACTTTTTTATTGCAAGTATTTGTATGTAAAAAACATGCTACATTAACTATGAAAGGTGGGAATACAGATACGATATATAATACAGATGATAAAAGATTAGAATTTGCTAAAAGTTTACAACGACAGCATCCTGATGTCGCGGAAGTTGTATGGAAATTTAATCGTTGGCATCATAAAGTAAATTATAGACCATTTAAAAATAATAAATTAATACTTAAAGATGATATAAAAATTCCTAAAGGCATTAATAATTATGGGATGGTATTAAAAAACAAGATAGAATTAGAAAAATGAGAAGTGGTAAAGAAATAAATTATTCTAAAGAACAAGTATTGAAAGCTATAAAAGATTCATATGGGATTACCTCCCAAGTTGCTGAAAATTTAAATTGTTCGTGGGCAACTGCACGGAAATATGTTAATAAATGGGAATGTACAAAAAAAGCGCTTGACGAAGAAAATGAAAAGAGCCTTGATTTCAGTGAATCAATGTTGTTGAAGCGGATACAAGAAGGCAGTGATCAGATGATTAAATTTCATTTGGCTACTAAAGGGAAGAAACGTGGATATAATGATGAAAGTAAAGTTGAAATTACAGCAGATCCAGATAGTAAACTACTTAAAACAATTGAAAGATATTTAAATAATTTAGATAGAGATCAAATTAGAAAAGTCTTAGAGGATGACGAAGAGTGAAATTAGACTTATACAGCGAAAGTATATTAAAGCTCAGGCGCGAATTATCCAAAGTAGGAATGATTTTTGGATGTTCTGCCGTACTCTGTCTCCTCGATTCTATACAAGAGGAAATCATCATTTAATATATTTATGTGATACTTTAGAAAATTTGTACTTTGGCAAACTGAAGAAACCGGACGGCACGCCATTCAAAAAGCTCATGATTAATATGCCGCCGCAGCATGGGAAAACTCGGACTCTAATTCATTTTTGTCAATGGGTACTCGGTCGGGATAACGAAGAGCGCATTATTTTGGGAAGTTATAATGATGATACAGCTTCAGACTTTTCGAGATATACTCGGGACGGGATCGAGACTCAAAAGAATTTAAATGAGATTGTTTACAGAGATATATTTTCAGAAACTAAAATCAAGCAGGGGAACGCGGCGTTTAAAAAATGGGCTCTCGAAGGGCAGCATTTTAATTATCTCGGAGCCGGAATTCATGGATCGATAACATCAAAAGGCGGAACGATTCTCATTATCGACGATCCGATTAAGGGGGCAGAAGAAGCATTCAACGAGAATCATCTTGAAAAAGTGTATCGGTGGTATACAGGGACGTTCTTATCTCGGGTTGCGGCCAAGGCGGGTGAACCGCTTGAAATCATTTGCATGACGCGATGGTCAAAGAATGATTTATGCGGGCGCATATTACACTCAGATCCGGATGATTGGTACAAAATTACAATGAAGGCATATGATCCTGAAAAGGACGAGATGTTATGTCCTTCGCTTCTTGGAAAAAAACGATATGCCAGTCTTCAAAAGGTTATGGTCCCGGAGATTTTAGAAGCAAATTATAATCAAGAACCGATCGATATTAAAGGGCGGCTTTATAAATCGTTTAAAACATATACAGATGTTCCCCGCGATAATCAAAGTCAAATCTTGTTTGAGCAGGTTGCAAATTACACAGATACGGCAGATGAAGGATCGCATTATTTATGTTCGATTAATTTTGGCATTTATCGTGGAGAAGCTTATGTTTTAGATGTACTTTACTCGAAAGATGGGATGGAAATCACGGAGGCTCAAACCGCAGATATGCTTGTTAACGGAAAAGTGAACCAGGCACATATAGAAAGCAATAATGGAGGGCGAGGGTTCGCGCGAAACGTTGAGCGGTTAATATGGGAAAGACATCATACAAAAAGTGTCAATGTTAAATGGTTTCATCAGTCAGGTAACAAAAAGAGTAGAATTCTTTCAAATAGTTCTTTCGTACAAGAGCATATATATTTCCCGTCGAATTGGGCGGATAAATGGCCGGAGTTTTACCGGGACCTTTCATCGTATCAAAAAGAGGGCAAGAATAAATATGACGATGGCCCGGATACGATAACCGGCATTGCAGAAACAATTAATAATATTCAAGACTGGTCAGGAGTGGGAGCGATAGCCTCAAAAAGAGGATAATACGGGTACTAATACGGAACCGGGCATGAATCTAAGACAAAGAATTTCAAATAGCATTAATGCGCTTCGAGGCAGAAGCGTATCAAACGAGACGTATATATACAAAGGAAATGATAATCCGAGACAATCGGTAAGATCCGACGTTAATATTTTCGGAGAGTTCCAATATCAAAGAAATACAAGGATTTACGGACTTTATGAAACACTCCGGGAAGCTTTTCCGATGCTTAACGCGTCGATACTTCTATATACTTATCTGGTGGGATCTCCCCGCGTAACTTCAGAGAATCAGAAAATCACTGATACCTTAAACGATTTCAACGAAAAAATTAAAATTAATGACCTGCAAAAGGGAATCAGCACTTATATAAAGCAAGTCATTGACTCATATCTTGAAACGGGTATGACATTCACGGAGATCGTCCCGGACGTATTTCTTCAGAATATAAATCGTTTACTTATTTGTAATACAAAAAATATGCGGTTTGTAAGAGATAAATCAACCGGACAATTGCAATACGCCCAAACAACTCCAATGTCCATAACTCCGGAGCCGTTCGAAAATCAAGAGTGGATTGTTTATTGCGCTCATGATCTTCGGAAAGGTGATCCGGTCGGCCGGTCAATTTTTGACTCCCTCCCAATTGTAGGACAAATTAATTTCAGACTCATAAAGGCGGTTGAAAGCCAAGCGGAGCGACTACAAAATATTAGTTTTTACACAAAATCGAAAACTGATAAAGACTCAGGTGTTCAGCCGGCAGCGATTAAAGATTTTTATGCTTCAATTGAGTTAGCGCTCAAAGAGTGGCAAAAAGGGAAGAGTATCGGAGAAGTTACCGATATTATGATGCCGGCTCTTCCTGGGTGCGAGGTCGATCTAAAGGTTGTAGGCGGAGAAGCTCAACTCATGGATATGACAATTCCGTGGCGGATGGTTATGAGTGGTTTTGAAGCCGCAACTGGGCTTCCGGGATTTCTTGTTGGATATTACGGAGGCGCTTCATCTTTCAGACTTACCCAGCATCAAAGCGATATCCTGAATCAGAGAATTAAGAACTATCGCGAAGATATTACATCAAATCTTCGATATATTCACAATCAACAATTAACTATGACAAATATCACCGACACAGATTATCAGTACGAATGGGATGGAGTATCGCTCCAGGATCTCGTCGAAACAGCCCGGGCGGCTCTCATGAATGCACAGGCTCAAAAGGCAAAAGCAGAGGTTTTGATAAATCTTTATTCCAGTGCGATTATCCCTGAAGAAACACTCATTGAAGAACTGACTCGATTTGAAATTATCGATATAGAGAATATTAAAAATTATGGTTATGAAAATTTTATTAAAAATATAAGAAATAAAGGTATTAAGGGCCTGATCGGTCTTACGGTTAAGAATATTTTACAGGAGAATTAATTATGAAGAGATACATAATGTTTTTTATCATATTAATTTTGGTCGCTTCAAACGTGTTTGCTCAAAAAGCGGTCTTTGATACCGCAACGGTATTAATCGACACTTTCCGAGTCGGCGCAGATACTACGAGCGTAATCCATCGATCGCGAACTCATATGAGTTATAGTTTTAATTTTTCAGATGTTAGTACGCTTTGTCATAAAATTATATTTGAAATGAGTGACGATCAATCACGGTGGACTCCGGTTGATTCTATAACATTGGAGGAAACGTGTTATCATAATAGTGATTATACGTGGTACGACTATTGCTTAACAGCGTCGGCAATCCCGCCAAAAGAATGGACACGAATTAGAGCAATTGCTGAAATCGGTTCAATTGTTGGATCGGATAATATTTTAACAGTAAGGAAAAACTTTTGGGAGGAGTGGAAATAATGAAACGAATATTTTTTGTAATATTTTTTATATTATTAATCCCCCTTTCTGTTTTCTCTCAGTGGGGGCATGGTGCATCCGTACAACCGGACTCGACTGGTTATATAGGGCTCACAGTGAACCGGCTTTATCCCACGCATCTTTATAATTCGAGTGGAATTAATGTCCATAATGAAATTATTATGACAACAGCGGAATATATCGGATTAGGTGCAAGTGACGGGCGGATAGTGTTCACCGAAGCAGGCGCTAAAGATTATATAATTATAAGTGATGCTTTTATAGGCATTAATAAGACACCGGGAGCCGAGATCGATGTAAGTGGGAATATTATTGCATCAGGATACTTTTCAACTTATCCCTATACCTTAAGAAATTATGACGGTTTTTATAGCTATGGCTCAAAAAATAGGAACAATATTAAAGCGGGTGACGCCGCTCAGGGTGGTGGGAGATCATGGGAGATTAGAGCGGGATCGTCGACGCCGTACACAGGCGGAAGCGTATATATCATAATTGATGATTCAACTGGTCTCGTTGTTGATAGTTTACGGCATCTTGTCTTACATTCTGAATCTAACAGCGGCGCTCAAACGACAATGGAGATTTATCTTCAACAAGATGGGACAATGAAATTTATTGATGCTGGTTCATATGTTTTTGATCAAAATATAAAAGTAAATAATAGTTCAGTTAAATTAATCGAGAAAAAGACAATAACTTACAGCGATGCCAGCGGAGCGGTTAATATTCTCCAATTACCAGCGAGCGCAGTTATTTGGTCGATTAAGGTAGAAGTCACAACTCTATTTAATGGGAGCGGTACCGATTTATTGGATATCGGAGTTACCGGAACGGGCAACTATTATAAGGATAATCTGGATATATCAGGCGCAGGATGGACGACGACTATGGACGGAAACATCCCGAATAAGATGGCCGGTAGTACGCAAATAATTGCACAGTATTTTGATCAAAATACAGATGCAAGTGCGGGAAGTTTAGACATTTATATCGAGTATTCTTTACATGAATAATAATTTAGTTGAATATCTCTTAATTCTAAAAGAATCTTATCCGGCTATATTCAAAGATAAGAAAATCGGGATCGTCCTAAAAATTACGAACCGCGAAGATCTTATTTTAACAGCCGCGCGGTTGTATGCAAAAAAAGAATATCAATTTGAAAATATCCTAAAGGCTATTCAGGTTATACAAGGCGATTTCGATCAAGCAGTTTTAATTAAAAACGGCAAAATTAATACGGCTCATAAATTATGCTTAAATTGAACAACATATATATCCCAATCTCAGTATTGAGAAAAGATCCGATATTTTCAAAACATTTTAAGGGTAAAATTGTCCCCTATGCTTTATCAATGATCCCGGATCCGATAGATGATATATGTTGTAAAGTTCCTACTCAATCCCTTGTCGAAGCCGAATTGGCCACGCATCAACATCGATGGCCAGAGATGAGGAAAATTCAAAAAGATTTCTATGAAAATCTTGCGGATAAAGTTATTAACGCAGAAATAGATATCCTAAAGGCGTTTAATCTACCGTCGTTTGATGAAGTTACGAATTCATTATTAAACGAAGAGGAAGATCCTCCATCATCTCCATTTACGGTAAATAATTCACAGTTTAAGGCAATGAAGAGGATTATTGAGGACTTAAACGCTGATATAACTGGGAATGAGAAACTTGAAGAGAAAAGTATTAAAATAAGTGCTGAGCTCCCTATCCTCCATTATTTTATGTTTAACTCATATAGCATGACGATTGGACGGGTAATTAAGGATATTATAAGGCACGCGCCGGAAGGTTTTGATCCAAGAGCAATTAATCAGACGGAACTCGCTGCACAACTTGAAAATTATTATCTTCAAGCGGCTATTAAAGACGGTGGAAACAGGATTACGACAAAACTCGCCATTAAAAATATGAAAGCAGTTAAGAAACAATTAATTGAGATAGCAAAAGAGGGGAAATCGCCATGGGCGGCGGCGAGATTTTTACACAAAAATTACGGCGGGGAATTATGGTACTGGCGACGAATTGCAAGGTCAGAACCAGTGTTAGCGGCAAATGTAGGATTTAATGTCCAGTCAAAAGCTTCAGGGACAAAATATGAGGTCTGGTCTGCGGCTCTTACAGCTTGTGAAATTTGCTTAGCGCTGGATGGAAAAATGTGGAAATTAGGGGAAGGTCCGGAACCGGTTTCTTCTACTCATCCTCACTGCTGTTGTATTAGATCCTCAAGGTACACAAATCAAGGGCGGCCGGTTCAAGAAAGATGGAATAACAATCCGTATACTCAGGAGGGGCGCGAAGAACTACCAATTGTGTTAAGTCAGTTATTATAAGGGAGAGAGTATGGTCACTTTAAAAAATATAGGTCTCGAAAAAATGGTTAGAAGTTCGTTTAATCAACTTACTTTTGAATACGAAATAAATGAGGATTTAAAAAAAGCGATTGAAAAAGAAGCCGGTAAATATCAATGGCGATTTATCATATCAAGATATATTATTAAATTTGCCGATGATTTGCTATGGTTAGCGGCTTGGATATCAAGAGTAAAAATAAATAGAGGAATAAATATAAATATCGATCAATCAGAATGATATATAAATTTCTATACTGAAGAGAGGGCATGATAATGGATGTTGAAATTTTAAGAAACAAACATTCTAAAATAACATCAGTTATTTTAAAAAAGGATGAACTTATTTTAGACATTACTAATTTTATTTCAACTGTTTCAGTTGATGTAAATCCTGATTCACAACAAGTGTTTTTAGTTATGAAACCGAATTTGATAACTGTTAAAATGTTAGAAGACAAAGGAGATTAAATTATGAGATATGTATGTCCAAATTGCGGCGAAGTTATTAACGGAGGTAAAAGCCTCACATTAATGCAAATAGTAAAAATGCACGTATGCGATCCAGATGTAAAAAAGAAATTCGAAGAATCAAAAAAGACGCCGATCGATCTCAAAAAGGATCCGGGCGAACCATTGAAAGAAAAATCGAATTTTATCGAGGATTCAAAAAAGAAACCGTTTGAAAAAGGTTACAAAAAATAATGGAGCTTGTCCAGAAATCACAACGATATTTTAAATTTAAGGTTGATGTTGGACCTAACATTAATATGAAATATCGGGGCGTATCCTTTGATAATGAGAGTGCTTGGTTCCCTCGTAAACACAAAGATCATCTTGAAAGGGATAACCTGATATTTAAAAACGTAAATGAATGTTTAAATTATTTGGAGTTGATTAAAATGAATGTTCGAAAAAATATGGAGCCGGTTGAGAAGATCAACTCCGTATCGTCGGAGTTAAAGGCGGTCAATCTCGCTGAAGATTCGGCTGAATGGAGGAAGATCCAAAGGCAAATGATCGAGCCGGACGCATTTTCTCAGGAAGATGTTAAAGCTTTCTCGATGTTTTTGTGTAATAATTTTATTGATCGAGATGATGAACGGTTTACTTTACAAACGGTTAAGGATTTTAAAACGTCGATTGTAGGAAAGTTAAGGCTCCATGATCATAATACTTCTATTAAGACAGGGAAATTTTATGATGCGGAACTAATGGAAACGACAATTGAAGAAGCGAGAAAACTTATTGGATATAATCCAAGGAAGGACATTCAAAAGCAACTCGAAAAAGTTCGAGAGATCGACGGTGGGATATATTGGCTTAAAGTAAAGTTTTACGTAATGAATCGATCAGAACTTGAAAAACAAAGAGTCTCAGACATTCAGGCCGGGATTGATTACTATACGTCCATTCGATTTAATTGTCCGGTCTGTGATCCATATTACGAAGAGGGCGGCTCCAATGTCCTTTTTTGGGAATGGAAATCAAGTAAAGATATGCGAGCTGAAGCGCTGGAGGGCTCCGGCGTTTGGTTAGGGTCCCAATACGGGATTGTAAACCAAAAGGGAGTAGGCGGTAAATTCTTCAGCCAAGATGTATTAGCAAATTTGCCGCCTAATTATATTAAATTTTGGTCAGGATTAAACCAAATTCATGATCCAAGTTTGAAATATTTTTGCAAAGAAATTGATGCTTTGATTGAAAAAGGGATTCTTTTTGTTGGCCACAACGGGACACGAAAATATTATCTCGAAAGAACCGAAGATGACCAGGATCTTGAATATACCGAAAAAATTGAGAATGATGGTTTGATTAATCTTTCGGCGCTCCGAGTAAAGATCGACAAAATCGACAAAACTGCGGGCGAAAGGGATTATTCAGAAATTAATAAATACTTGGCTCAGCTTGGATTAATTGAGCAAGGAAACAATATTCAACCAATAGAAGGAGTTGAACGAATGAAAATTAAATTAAAAAGCCTTGGCGATGTCGTATACGAATTGACTGAGGGAAATGAAGAACAGCAAAAAACACTGGATAATGATATCCAAGCAAAATTAGATTCTATTGAAAGACAGGGAGGCGAAGATACTCCTGTTTCAAAAGAGGATCAAGAAAATATTGAATTTGCAAAAAGTATTAAGGCTTTGGAATCGGGCGTATCCGTCGATGAAGTTAAGGCCGCATTAAACGATCAAAAGAAATATAAATCTCAGGTTATCAATAATATCATTAAGCTCGAAAGACTTATGAAAGTTTATGACAACGATGAGAAGGTTGAAGCCGCGAAAGCGATGTATGAAAAGAATTTAGTCGATGATCTATTACAGAAATTTAATTATGTCAAAAATCTTTTCAACAATACGCAACAGGGATTTGAGTTCGACGGGTTCATGTTGAAACAGTTGCCTGCAAAAGTCGATGATAGCACGAATCCAGAAGACGAAGAAAAGCCTGAGAAAAAGAATTATTTAAGGAATCAGATTTCTTTGTAATATGTTTTTTTTGATTGCCATATATTAGGACCGAATACGGACCAGTTAATTAAGAAAATAAACCTGAATTGAAAGGACAAAAAGATGTTTGAAGATATTGGCGGACAACGGGTAAAAAGCCCAGTCGTGCATGAATTCTATCCGGATTCATCTCTTAAAGACACATTAGAAGGCTACGAGACGGCCGGTACTCCGGAATTGCAAGATATTTATATAGTAATCAGCACTTCGAATAATAACGAAGTTTCTCTCGCGGGCAATGGTGTGGCTCCGAATGGAAAAATAGTCAATTACAAGAAAGATAAGACATACGGATATATTTTATCTGTATCCTTATTCAAATATGCTGACTATGAAGGAAATTTGCATACTCCAATAGGGATTTTTGAATTTAGTTATGGTGAGAATACCGCACCCTCATTGGGCGAAGAAATTCAAATGGATGGTACGGATGGAGATGTCGTGGATGGTGTTACGTCCGGTGGAATTGGTAAAATTATCAATGTAGATACGACAAACTCAGTCGTCCACGCAATAGTATAGTCCCTATTTAAATTAAAATTTAAACAAGATATGTTTTTAGAGACAATAAACCTGAATTAAAAAGGAAACGAAAATGGAACTTAAAGAATTCGCAAAAAATCTTGATTTCAATATTTACAGAAGAGCCGTATCAGACGAGAAAACCGTCTTAGAGGTTTTAACTGATTTGGCCATCGAAAATAATTTTAATGGAGATCATGATATTTATAGAAATATGAGTAAGACTGATATTTTCCTTGCTCGTAAAGAAATGAAAAAAAATGGTGAACCGATACCGAAACATATATTTGAGAAAATGCTATCTCATTTTGGTATTAATCATAATTCAACGATTAAAACAATCTGGACAGCCGGGCCGAACGTGTTATTTCCCGAATTAATTTCTCAGACAATTCATGCAGAGGCTCTGTATACGCTTGATTATACAAGGTTTTTTGCAAATATCATCCGGTCAAATGATCAAAATTATCAAACGTTAACTTATACGAGTGATCAACATAATCGGAGTTTGGCTCGTCGCGGTGATCGGGCTCCATTTAAGGAAATTCATGTGACAGCCGCCGAAGATGCACTTCATAAAAAGCAATACGGTGCGACTTTATCATTTGATTACAATACGATGAAATCAATGAGATTTTCTGCATTGAAATCAAAGGTGCTGGATGACATGGGTCGTCAATTGGCAATTGATATTCTGGATCTGTTGATTTATACAGCGATCAACGGCGATGGAGTCACAAATGGACTTGACACTGATAACCATCAAGAAAATGTGACGACAACTGGAGCCGTCGTACCAAAAGATATTATAAAATTTATAACGTGTTTAAGCCAAGGTTATAAAATTAATCAATATTTTGCACGTGTAGAAGCGTTGAGATTGTATGCTGAGGCATTCGCTTCGATGACAAATCCAAAGGATTCTAAATCAGAGGTTACGAATGTTATCGGACTGCCTTTCCCTGCTGGTGAACGATGGGATTCAACGCAATTGTCAACAGATCAGATAATTGGAATTGATACAAAAAAAGCAATTAATCTGATTACGGATGATCAATTAATGCTTCAGGAAACTGAGCAATTCACGAAAGTCCAGGAAGTGCATACGACAATATCGATGCAAATCTTAACAGAAGTGAATGATCGGGAGGCAATTGGTGCATTGAGCTTAGTCTCCGCTTAATTGTATAAGAAAATTTATTAAATGGAGGTTATTAAATGGCTCAAAAAATGATGGATATTGTATTGAGAAAATCTATCTGCAAATTTGAAATGCACGGTAAATTTATCTTAAAGGTAGATCGTCCTGAATACGAAAAAAACCCAAAAAAAGTTCGATCAGTCCCCGATAACGCTTTTTGGCGGGCTGAATTAAGTTGGCCGGATCATCGGCGACGATATGATTTGGCTCCTGCCAAAAAAACAACAAAAAAAACAAAAGAGGTTAAGGATCCAGATCCGAAGCCTAATGAAAATTCTAAACAAGAGGAGAATAAAGAAAAATGAGAAAAGTAATTATATATATTCTCTTAGCGATTATTATTACATTCCTAATCGGACCGGAGATCTTATCCGCTCAGACAAGTGCAGTCGATAAGGCGGATCCGGGCCTTTGGATGACCGGTTGGAATAAAATCAAAAGATATATATGGTATGGGGAATATGATATGTACAATAAAACGTTGTACAATCCCCTGTATTCATATGATTCCTTAATGACGGTCGTTTTTACGGATTCAGCCACGGAATCCATTGGACAATTTATATTACAAAATTCATACGGTCCGATGGAAGACGATGACATTCTAATGGAAATACTATTTCAAGCAAACGACGATGACGAAAATAATGTCACGTGGAGCGAAATTGAAATGGTAATTACAGATGTAACTAATGATTCAAAAGATTCAAAATTACAGTTTAAGACGTATTCAGCGAATTCGAGCGCAACTCCTCTACAATTATCAGGGGATGATGCTATATTTGCGGATGATGTCGAAATTAACGGAACGATCACATTAGAAAATGATGAGACAATCGACAATGCAACGGACGGGACTGTAAATATAACGGCCGGAGTCTTAAAACATGGGTTTGATGCAGCGGCTTATTGGTCTGCTACTCAAGCCGATGGTGGGCTTGTTACGTTTAATTCTGTAAGTGATGGGACTCCTGGGTTTACTTTCTTGGATCAAATCACAGGCGGAGCAGATGGAACCGGAGTTGACGTTTTATTGTATTCGTCTACCGCTGGCGATAATCTTCTATGGGATGCCTCGGAAGAAGCATTAATTATTACTGGCACTAATGGTCAAGATGCTCTCGACGTTGAAGATGGAAACGTTGATATTGCGGATGATCTTGATGTTGATGGGACTGCTAATTTTGATGCGGTTGATATTGACGATAATGTTGATATTGCCGGATTAGTAAATGTAGGAGCATCTGGTTCTTATTATACTGTCACAACTGGAGCAAATATATTTGGCATATACGCCGATGATCAGACTGGGACAGGATATACAGATGGTATCTCATCAACAATAAAAGCTACTGCTGGAGATGGCAATGGTGCATTAAGGCCAATTCAGGCAAGCGCGACGGCGGATGTTTCTTCAGATTTAGCAGAATTATACGGCGGTTCATTTTATTCGACTCTTGCGGATGGCGGAAAAGTTCGCTCAAATATGTACGGAGTAATGGGATGGCTCGCCATAGATGAAACCGATGCCGGAGATGATCCGACCGGATATATTGCCGGATTAATGGGTATTTACGAAACCGAAGGAATTAATCCAACTGTATCACTTACGACTCCCGGAGCAAAGGCCGCAGTTATTGGTATTGTAAAAGATGCGGCAAACACGTCCCCTCATGCGGCGGTTATGGCATTTGCCGAAGGCGATAACGGGAATGGAATATCAATTCCCGCCGCTTTCAAGGCAACATCAGTAAGATCGACGACCGGCGATGGTTTCGATTATGGTCTTGATCTCTATGATGATGCTGGACATGGAACGACTGTTGAGGAGGCTGATATCCGCCTCGAAGACGGATCAATAATAAATAGTAATTCAGGCGCTCCAACTCTGGCGAGTGCAACCGGATTAAGTGGTGTAAATAATGCGGCTTATACGGTGCATAAATCAGTAATGACATTTTCAAGCTATTCAATGACAATTACAGATGCCGCCGGCAATGGAGCCCATGGTTCAGTAAAGTTAATTGATTTTCCCGAGGGTCACATAAAAATGATCGGTGCACATCAAGTATTGACCTGCACGCGAGTAGGAACGGATATTCACGCGGACGCTATTTTTGATGCTGGTGTCGGTACTGAAGCGGTTGGTACGGATAACGATGTCCTCGCTGGTAATGAAGCCGTATTGACCGCAAAAGACGATCTTGCTTTGGTCGCTGGTACGGTTACCGCCGATATTATTAATTCAACAGATCAAACGATTGACGGTTCGGCTACATCGTCAGACGCTTATCTTAATGTGGCAATTACCGAAGCAGATTGCGACGGCAATGATGCGTTAACGATTGACGGGACCGTAACAATTACGTGGATTCTTTTAGGAGACGATTAAGCCAATGGCATTATCGATAACAGCAACGGAAGTTAGAAATCGTCTTGCCCGATGTACGACTTTGGATTTGTCCGACACTGTACTTAACAGCGCCGGACAAATTCCGGTGGCAATTGCCTTGATTAATAAAATGCTCGATTCCGGAGGTCCAAACGAATACGATGATTTAGATTCAAATGAAAAGGTAATCGCTAAAGCGGCCGCCATTGATCTGGCGGCATGTCGTTCTTTGATATTTTATCCGAAGCCCGGAGGAAAAGAAGGACCGATTGAAATTAAGCCTCTTAAATCCGGTGACGTAAAGGATTTTATTGATGAATTAAAAACATCGGTAAAATTTTTAATGAACGAACTTGGATATAATGAATGGTCTGGTTTCGGAGCTTCAGCGGTTGGTGGTGATGATTATGATCATGACGGCGAATCACTAACTAATGTCCTATTTACGAGTAATGAAAAAATATTATCATTTTTCAGGTAAAGATAATGAATTTTTTAAATGACACTATATATAAACGTCATATTGAAGATGTCGGATCCTCGGCAACATGGAGACACGTTACAGGGACTTCGTGCCCGTGCCTTACTTCGCGCGGCGATGGATCATCTCAATATAGCGCTGAGTGGCATCGTCTTAATCCGGACGAAGATGATTGCGGAGGAACCGGACTAATCGATAGTGAATCGACTGATACCGGGATTATTGCCGTCTTTTCAATGGAACTTGAAACTTTATCCAATTATCTCAAAAATCGAATCCAATCAAAAATTGGTAATATGAAAAACAATTATTGTATTATGTATCCGCCGATAAAATCAAGTGATTATTCTTTGGTGGATCTTAATTCGATTGATCTGGATGCCGATACAATAATTTGGAATTCGAAATATTATAAAGTGCTTTTTGTGGTAGACAATGCGGCGATTTTAGTGGAGAAAGAAAGTGCCTGAAATTAATGAATATAGTGATATAACAAGATGGATGGATAAACTCGGAGGGACTCGGGGGCATCTTTACAATGAAGTATTGCCTCAGATTGTAACTGAGGGGCATGACGAAGTTAAAGAAAAAGTAACTCAGAATGTTTCCGGTCCTCATTATAATCCGGGTGATAAAAAATCAATTGAGAAAGCCCGTCCCTATATCGGTAACACTCCAATCCCGCGTGTATCTATTAGGCTTGCCCATTCAATTAAATCCCTTATGGTGCAAACTGGATTCGCATTTAAACGATTTTATAAAATTTGGAGTGACGGTCACGTCGCTCCTCATAATATTTTTGTGCATTATGGCACAAACAAAATGAAAGCCCGGCGCTTTATCCAAGATGCTGTTGAACAGTGCAGGCCGGCGATTTTTAATCGTATGGGAAGAGCCATTTTACTTGAAATTAGGAGAAGAGGCCTCGCATGAGTGGGATCCGAGACAATAGATATATTCTTGATAGCGCACGTGTATTTCGAGCATTAATCGATTCGTTTACGGATTGTTTCTCCGATTGCGATGTTATTTTTGGAGAACTATCAGAGAATGTATTTAAAGAATTGACCAACAAAACAATATATATATTAAGACCAAAACCTCAAGGACAATTAGACGTGAACCATTTTGGCGGACTAAAAAAGCGCGGGCTAATTATGACCGTGGGGTTTTGGCTGAACGACATTCATGGAGGAGATGAGGAGTTACAGGTTTTAGAAAGTGCGTTTTATAATACTTTCGAGAATCCTCAAACATTATATTCGAAGACATTCACCGTCGAACTTGGCGGCGTGACATATAGCAACAAGACATTGAGTTGGTTCGGGATTACCGTTTTAAACTTGGGACCATTTCAAGAGATCCCGGACACGATTAATAATTACAGAGCAGAAATTGAAATTGAATTCACGGTTTAAAAAACCTAAAAATGGATTAGAATTGGATCTGAAAAGGAGATTATCCTAATGACAGCAAAAACAACTCAACACGCCGCTCCCGATCGCAATACCGTCCGCAAGGGCAAGTTTACCCTTGCAAAGTATCATTTACACGCCGCTGCAGTTGCGGCTCCTGTGGTAAGTGTGAATATTGAAGGTATTCAAGGAATTAGTTTCGGAGATAGAGCGTTTACGGAAAAAGACGTGTTCCACTTTGGAGGTGGAAACGTAAAAAGGACGATCAAAGACAGTGGGAAGATGGACTTTAGTATTAAAATGTTGCCCGGTTATTTGGATACATTGGTCGCGGCACTTATGGGCCAAACATGGACAAATGCCGGAACGGTTGCACTTTTAAATGAATGCCCGTCATATCCTCTTTTTGATCTCGAATTAATCGCAAGAGACCATAATAACAGCACTGCACTTGCATCTTTAATTATTCCCGATGTCCAGATTAAAGGATGGAAAAACGACATGGGATCACTGGAAGAGCTTGAGGGCGTTTTAAATTTACATACCGAATATCCGTTTTTTTGGATCCCCAGTAATACTCATTGGGTTTTGGATAAGTTCGACGGTGATGGCGCAGCGGTCGATTTTAACCTTTCAGAAACTCCCCTGGATATGGTTTCGGCTTTGACTGGCGAGCATCAACTGGAGTGGGATTATGTCGATATGGGTTACATAAAAGAACAGCTTACAGGCGAAGATTGCGGGACACGAGTGGCAACCTATACAGTTACTCCGGCGACTCCCAAAATCACCGCTACGGCGGCTCCGGCAGCGACAACGGATATATTTGCCGGCTACGTGGCTGTTGATGCCTAAAATATTGTAAGGACATAATAGACATGAATATTAAAAATTTAAATAAAAGTTTTGAAACTCAGGATCTGTATCTGACAGCGGCATTAAGCTTGTCAGGTACAGAACCTGATAGTTATTATATTATAGAAGTAGAAGACAATTGCTTTATTCGGTTTGTTTGGAACAATAGAGCAAATCTCCCACTTCAGGAAATTGAAAATGGTGAAATTAAGTTTGCAATTCGAGACATCCAAAAAATACATCGAGAACTTACAATTGAGGTTCTTGATATTAGAAAAAGAAATTTAGAAGATAGAAAATAATTGATATGATTAAATATTAAAGGAGATCTTAGATATGATTAATACTGCTGAATTGCTCAAAAATGCCGTAAAAGATGTCAAAGTTTATATTGATTTTGATATTGAACTTTCCGGTCAATTAATCCCTTGCCGCTTATATAAAATGGATCCTATCGAAATGAGCATGAACCAAAAAGCTCTAAATCGAAGGATTATGGAGTCTTTAGTTGAAAAAGGATATAATAATCAACCGATCGATGAAACCGAATTTGAAAAGCAAGTGAAAGCTATTAAAGACACAGAGGCACAAGAAAAAGCAAAAAAGAATAAACCTGCAAATTACGCGGAGCAATTAGCCAGATCTTTGGTCGGGAATGAACTGGTGAAAACTGTAATTTGTGAAAAGTTATATTTCGTTGAGGATGGGAAAGAATATTTATTTGCAAAAGACGAGGAGAGTCGAAAAAACTTTATTTATATCCTCAATAATGATCCTGAACTCTATAAGAAAGTTTTTGAGATGTATATTGAGCTTCATGATCTTAATGTTGATATAGAAGAATCAGTAAAAAACTTTTCAAGCGAGGAGAAAACGGAAGCTTCACAGGAGAAAACGAGCAAATAGCTAATTTTCTTCTCGCGGTTATAGAAATATGGAAAAGATTCACCAATTATAAATCAATATTTGATCCAAAACTTTGGGAGGAAATTTCAAATCCATATCGATTTGAAATTTACATAAAATTATTAAATGAAATAGATTCTGAAGAACACAAAACAAGAGAAACATTTATAAATTGTACTGATATTGTCAGTACATTATTGGCGAATATAAACAGAAAACCAGACACACCACCTATAAAACATTGGATCGATAGAGAAAAGTCTAAAAAAGAAAAAAAAGAAGAAGTAATTGGGATCTTTAATGTACCGTTTGGTATAGGCCCGATCCAAATGGTAAACTAAATTGGACACGGAGACAGATTTGGGAAAAACTTCAGGCGTTTATGATATTATAGCACGAATCGGAGCTGATGCAACGGATTTCGATGGAACAATAAATAGTGCTGAAAACAGATCAAAACAATTTGGTCAAGCTCTTAATATTACGATGGCCGCAGCGGCGGCAACATTCGGGCTTGTAACGATTCAAGCCTCAGAATTTGAATCAAAAATGAGTAATGTTCATACTTTATTGGGACCGCAGGGAGCCGATCGTATTGCCCAGTATAAAGAAGAGATTCTTGACCTTGGTAGAGAATTGCCTGTTGATATAATAGAAGATCTTGCCTCTGGTTTGTATAATGTTGTTTCTGCAACCGTTCCTCCAACAGAACAAATGAACGCCCTCGAATTATCATCAAAGGCCGCGATTGCCGGCGTTGCTGGTTTAACCGAAACCTTTAGATTGGGATCGACTATTGTAAAATCTTATGGATACGAATATTCAGAGTTAGAAGGTATCTATAACATTGTTTTTAAAACGATTGAACAAGGCGTTACGACTATGCCGGAGCTTGCATCAGCGATGGGGGGAGCGATCCCAATTGCGACGAGTATGGGCGTCGCATTTGAAGAAGTCGCTGGTATTATGGCGGCGATGTCAGGAGTCACAGGGACAACAAGCGAGGCGGCGACTCAATTAACAGGTATGATGTCCGCGTTATTAAAACCAACAAGCGACCTTGAAGATGCCTTTGAGAATTTAGGAGTCGTAAGCGGACAAGAATTAATTGAAAAAATGGGCGGGCTCCAGGGAGCTATGCTCGCACTCAAAGATTATACTGAGCAATATGGAATAGGGATCGGAGATTTAATCGGTCGAAAAGAAGCTCTGGTCGGGTATTTTTCAATAACTGGAGAACTGGCAGACTCAGCAGCTGAAAAAACGAAAATGATGTATGAGGCTCAGGGGTCAATGATGGCCGCGTTTGACATCAAAATGCAAGATTTTGGATCTCAATTAAAGTTATTTAGAAATACTATTCAAGCCGAATTAATTGATTTTGGACAAAAGAATTTTTTACCTTTTTTAACTAACTTACTTCAGACATTAAATAAGTATCCCGAAACAATTGGATCGGTCGTTTCTATATTTATTAATTTTATTGTACCTCTCGGAGCGATAACAGCAGGCATAAAAGCGTACACGCTTGCCACAAAATTAGCAAAAACCGCTACAGCTCTTTGGGCTACAGCTCTTGGGCCTATTGGGGCAATTGTCGTCGGGGCGGTTGCCGCAATTGCGTTGTTAAGTGAAACAACCGAATCTTATGCGGAAATAGCCAAAAAACAATATGACCATATTTCAAAAGAAGCCGAAGAATTAACTGTTTTAGGCAAAAAATATGATGAATTGAAAGGTAAGAAAAACTTAAGTGCTGAAGAAAGCAAAACTTTAGCGGAATATGAAGCTCAATTATCTGAACAATTAGGAATTACGGTTGAAGAATTAGTTAAATATGATAATGTCTCCGGACAATTAATTGCAAAAAAGATTCAATTACAGAAAAAAGAATTAGAACAGCAATTAAAAAAAGAAAAAGAGGCATGGTTAGCCAATACTAAATCTATGGAATTAGTTGGGTTCCAAGCGGGATTGGTTGCTACAAAGCAAATAGGCCTTGGTGGGGCAGTTAAAACCGCCGCCGACGCTATTTTTGGGAGTTTGGAAGCCGATGAAGAAAAACATCAAAAAGTAAAAGCATTAGAAAAAGAAATTGCCGAACTTGATGAGGTTTTAAAAGCATATAACCTCGATTTAAAAATTGAAAAAGAAGAGCAAAACGAGACAGCCCGGGCGGCAGATAATACGGCGAATGCTCTTGAACGATGGTTAGAGTCTACAAAAGAGGTTGCTAAAGAAAATATTAATCTAACTGGCGCTTCCCGTGAAGTCATAGATTCTTTGAAAGACATGAATCTCGAAACGGCAATGGCTACAGAAATATTTATTGATGCTAAAAAACCAATAGAAGATGTTGCCCTTAAATTTGAATCGAGTGAGGCCGACGTTCGAGCCTTTACAAGAGGGCTGGAGTCTGTTGTCGGGGCTATGGGATCATTTGGTCCTATCGGGTCTCAACTTGTTCATAATCTCAGCCAGCTGGCAATGTCCGGTTTTAATCCTGTCAATGTAGCGTTGGAGGGGTTTTATTTGCTAATCGAGCACGCTCCTGCACTTATTGGTGATAATACCATACAGTTGAAATCATTTTCAAGTGAATTTCCAAAATTAGCAGGAAGAATTGATGTTGCTACAAATGCAATGCATGATTTTGAGAGTGCAATTATAGATCAAAAAGCGGAAGATTATGAAAGACAAATAGAATCATTAACAACAGAATTAGAGGATTTATATGTACAGCTTTCTCTTATGGAGGGACGAGGACAAACAAGCTCCCATTCCTATGAAGTTCTAACACAAAAAGCGGAAGATTTAGAAAACCAGATACTTGGCTTAACCGAAGCATGGGAGGCGCTCAACGAAGCACTCGGAGCAAAATCTGGCGTAACAAGCGCGATCACTGAGCTTGAAAAATTAATGGAGGGTATACTTGAAAGTTATGAATATTTCGGTGGTTATATTGATTTTGGCCCATTAATGGGAATTATTGAAGATACGATTGGACAGGCTGTTTCTCTTCTTGGGGAACTTCAGGTTGAAGGCGATTGGGATGTTACAATACCGGCATTCCAAGATTTAATATCTGAAATATATGAGGCCTTTCAAGCGATGTCAACGATGGAAATGGATACTGGTTTTTTAGAGGAGCTTTTACTTGGATTAGGTCTTAAACTTGAAGATCTTGAGGCATGGTATAATCAATTTAATGAAACAGAACCTCCTAATTTTCATACTGGCGGCATTGTTTACGCGCATTCCGGTCTGTTAGCGAATGATGAATTAATGGCGATTTTACAAGATCGCGAAGTCGTTATCCCGCGCGATGTATCAACGCAATTTTCTCCCGCTCAATGGAATAGTTTTATTAAGTCTGGTAACGTTCAGGATCTGGGCGGCGACCAAAAAGAAGTAATTTCATTACTAAAGGAAATACTCGGATCTCAAGGGCAAGGGAAAAACGTCAAGGTTCTGGTTCATGATCCGGGCATTAATACGGCACTGGAAATATTTCAGGATGAAGGGGAATCATGGATGCGCAGGCGTGACCGGAATCTAATAAATGTAGGTATTTTTAGATGAACAATTGCCTCAAAATAGAACTTTATAATGGTGCAGCATATGCGACGACGATATATTTTCAAGAGAATGAATTAAGGGAACTTGACGTAATTCCTTTAATCGATCTCGAACAAATCCAACCGACCGGAAATATCTATCCGCTTTTGCATGATCTCGATCGAATTAATGAAGATGCAAGCAGAGATCGGTATCAAATCAATATTACATTTAGGATCCATAAACGAGCGACGAAAACGGATGTTGACTCTATTTTGGCAAATACGTATAAATTCAAAATTTATTATGAATACTTAATAAATAACGCGACATATCTTGAGTGCCTCCTGGATCCTCAGTACGAAGAAATATATCATTATGGAATGGAGGCTTACGATCATTTGATGAAATTAACTTTTTATGGACAGGTTCGATAAATGAGTGATACAACAAATTTACCAGCTGGTTGGTTAGCTTTACTCGACAATCCGCAGGGATGTAGACCATATCTCGAGGTTAATATTGATCCGAGCGGGGAGAATTTCACGTTGAATGCTGAGGACGGATTGATCGGTATGAGTGACATCGTATCAGGTATCGACATTGATCCAAATTATTCAAATCAATTATTGCTTAAAGACATTCAACTTTCATTTGCCGATCCAAATCAAGTCTATTCGACATTAGTTGTTAAAACAAACGCATTTAGAATCATTCAGCGCGTCTTAGATGAAGACACAACTAATAATCCCTGTGACCTGCGCGCCGGCTTAGGTGAATTTGAATCAACTGATAAAGTATGGTTTTCGGATGGCACAAATAGCGAAGCAATTACACTCAACTCCGCCGCAGCGAATTCTATCGGATGGGCGGCTGGTCCTGCAAATGTTTACAATGCTGGTTCGATTGTTTCAACGTTCCCACTTATGGGAAAGCAATGCAATGTCATTCTTAAACTCGACGGCAACGCGAATTCACTTACAATTTTCAAGGGCATTATCAAAGAACCGTTTCAGTGGGACGGGAAAAGAGCCACGCTCAAAATAACAAATCTACTTGTTGATGTGCTCGATACTCCGCTTAAAGTTATTACAGGATTGACACATACCACCGATTATATCGATTTTGGTGGAAATTACGTCACGTCGTTCCGTTGGGGATCAAGTGATACAACAACGTTATCCGGAGTAACTACTTATGCGGGATGCCCGATTGGTGATTGGAATATCAAAATTGGCGCCGGATCCGTTGGAACATATCGATTTGTATTAACTGATCCGGACGGTAACGAATATAATGGATCTACTGCTTCAAATTTCTATACACATACAGACGCGACCGACTCATATATGTATATCGCAAGTGCATCGTGGGGCGGTACAATCGCGGAAGGTGATTCGCTTGACTTTCGTGTCGCTGTGAATTTCAGAGGCTTGACCGTACCGGAGATCGTTTATAATTTGCTGGTCGATTATACCGACTTAACATCGAGTGATGTCGATGTCGGTGGCGCAGGCGTGACCGATACCGGGGCAACGTCATATAGTTTTAATAAGTTATATTCGTTGTGTAGTAATGATATTATTAATATGACATTTGATCAACCTTGTTCGGTGATTGAAGCGATTCTTACCGTTCTTCCTCATGAAATCGCACACATCGGACAGATGCTGACCGGCAATATTCGCATTTTTTCATTTAATCCTGATTTTTATCTTGATTCATTTACTCCATACGTGATCGGATCACCACAAATATCACGAACCGAACTATACAACGAAATTAATGCGTATTTTCGTTGGGCTCACGCGAATTTTCAGGATGAGTATATAGGAAAGATGTACACCTATCCGGCATCAGATGATGAAAACGCGTCGTATTTATTGCATGGCAAAAAACGAAGTCTTGATGTATACTTTCCGGGCTTTGTGAATTAAGGAGTATTATGGCTGAGCTTTTAATATATTCAAAAGAAGTAAATTCAAAAAAAATCGATCCGTCAAAAGAATTTGAGCAAGGCGATATTATCGAAGCGGTATCGGATCAACATATAAGTTATAGCTGGTTTGATATGTTGGTGCGTGGTACACATGGCAGGAACATTCCATTTATACCGAAACTTTATAAGAAATATTATCGCAGACTTATCATCCATTACGACGGATCGATCACTGAAGATCCTGAACCAGTAGAGAATTTCAGAAAAGCATTGGCACAATCGAATATATTAAGATCCGTCGATCAACCTGTAAAAAAAATCACATTTCCTATCACGACAGAAAATATTTCTGACATGATAAAATATTTTTCATTCATGAATGAATTTCAAGAATTTTCGGACCGTCGAATATATGAATGCTGGAATTGGGGGAAAGAAGAGCTTCGTAATTTTTTGCCTGTTTATATTCCTGACAGTGAATTTAATCGGGATGACAGGATTATTCAAGGTCTCAAAGATCCAATTATTAAAAAAAATGCAATAGTTAAAAAGCGAAAATATTATATTGATTATATTTCAAAATCATCTGATTTGCAACTTAATTATACGGCGAAACAGATATTTCAAAGCGATGTCGCGCCGGAGAAAATGAAAAAATATTTATTATTTTTATTCAATAAAGGATATATCAATACGGACACAACGCTTTTAAATATAGTCCATGATCGACGCATACCATTTTATAATAGATTTATTACAAAATTAAGCAAAGCCATTATTAAAGAGAAATCAAGCTAATGGGCGCAGTCAATACATATACCGTCGGATCAGCAGCCGGACGAGATTATTCGACATTAACAGCATGGGAGGCCGGACGACAGGCTGATTTAGTCACGAATGATTATGTCGAACTGGCTGAGCTTTACAATGACTCTGCATTTTTGAATGACAGTACAGCATTATTCGGATGGACAACCGGAGCGAGTAATTACATCCATATATACGCAGCGTTCGGAGAACGTCATGCAGGCGTAATTAATACCGGAGTTAAATTCACACGATCAGCCGATTTTACATTTAATTCGTTCATTCAGGTACGCGAAAATTATGTAAGAATCGAAGGATGTGAGTTTCATCCTTATAACGGCGTAACGGCAGGCAAATATGGTATTTATGTCTATGATCAAGACGCATCTAACGACGTAAGAATTTTTAATAACCTCTTTTACGGTGACGATGATTCGCTCTGCGAAGATGCAATTTACGGAGGCGATGCGGATTTGAATATTACAATTTATAATAATGTTATTTATAGATTCAGAAATGCAGCGAATAAAGAGGGTATTTATATCGACGATGCGAATCTTGCAATAATATATAATAACACTGTGTACAAATGCTATGATGGTATTAAATCAGATCCGGCAACGACTCTGGCGATTAATAATGCAGTGTTTGAATGCTATAACACTGATTTCTCAGGAAATTTCGCAGCGGCAAGCGATTATAATTGTTCAAGTGATGCAACAGCGCCGGACAACGGAAATTCACTCACGAATAAAACAGATACAGACAATTTTACCAACGTCGGCGCAGGTACAGAGGATTTCCATTGCAAAGGTGCAACAGCAGATATATATGGTACCGGAGACGATTTATCGAGCGACGTTAATTTTGCATTTGACACGGACTATGAATGGCAGTATCGTATCGGTGATTGGGAGATCGGTGCGGATCAGGTGTCAGGATATACGACCGATATGTCGAATATTGTTGCACAAAGATTTCACTCGATTCACAAGAACGGATTGGTACTTATTACAGCGGAATGTCATTTTAGAGAAATCATGAGCGATGTCGGCGACCGGATCACGATCGATATTGGCAGACCTAAAGAACAATTCACAAAGGCTCTTGTTTATGAGGTTTCGCGCCACTTTCTTGATAGATATCGAGTGACGATCAAAGCACTGGCAGGCGGATTTATCGAAGACGAAGACGAGGCATGGGCATAATGGCGACAGCGATAAGAATAACGCACACAGGCGGAAACATAGATTTTGATCAAACTGAAGTGAAACAGGTTCGACGGGTTCACGTTCAAAATTGCGATCGATTTTGGGACCAGGACAATTATTTTCATCAATATTTGATCGGCAAAGATTTTGACGTTTTTTATGTTACATTAAAAAATATTACTCAGGAGATCCTTACAGATACAAAAACGCTTTTCGATGCGATTGACTCAACGACAAAGCAGCCCGAAGTTCTAACACTTTATTGGAAATATTTGATTGCATCCGGGACGTCAACCTATGTAATGATGGACCGGAATTCATACAGAAAAAATTATTATAAATCAAGGCGGGTTATTAATGAAATTACATTGGTATTCGTCAAAACTAATACTCCATAGGGGCGTGGATGATAAATTATACAGAAATAATCAAAGAAATTTGTCATTATCTTACAATTTTATCCGGCGTTATTGGTTCTATATTGGTCCTTGTTTACGGAGTAAAAAAAATGATTAACACTCCGCTCAAATCTTATTTTGATGAAAAGTTCGAATCACAAAAAGAACTTTTTATGTCATTTATTCAAGATTTAAAAACAATTGCGAAAGAGAATTGTAACAAAATAGACCAGATCGAGGATATTATTTCAAGGCATGATATTACACTTCAAAATCATACAAATCGACTCTATTCCCTTGAAAAAAAAATTGCAGAGCACGGTAATTGCCTGCAAACAATTACTTTTGATATTAAATCTATTCGGAAAGAACTTAATAAAAACAAGAATGGTAAAAGTGAGGTATAGAGTTATGAATATTTTCAAAAAAGCATGGAGAGCGATTGATGGGCGGAAAACAATTGCGGGAGTAATAGTTACTGGTGGCGGACTCTTAATGTTATTGAATCCAGTTACCGCTCCAGCAGCGGAGAAAGTCCTAATGATCGGAGTAACGGCTTTTATTGGTGGGATTACGCACAAAGGCATAAAGCACTATAAAAAGAAAAAGAGTGAGGAGAATTTTAACTCAAAAACAGGAGAATGGATTATGTATAACGTAAAAGAAACACAAGAATTTATTGCTTTTATTATGTCGTTAATTGAAACGATGGTCAAAGCAATAAAAGAGAGATGGAATTGGATGCAGGTCTTGACAAATTTATTCCAACCGTTCATGAAGCTTGGCGATGCTATCAGAGGTATTTCTGAGATCCCGGACGAAATAGAAGATATGGAAGATTTCGAATTAAATGAATATCTTCGTCCTGAAATTCAAAAGTTCGATGTAGAAGATGAGGACGTTGAAAACATAGTTGAAGAAGCCGCTGAATTGGTCTTAAGGTTCTGGCGACTAATTTTGAAAATTTTGGCAGCGTTAAGTAAGAATGATGAAGTTTTAGCGGAAAAAGTAGATGCGCTAAATGCACGAATACAGAAAATGAAATAAAAATTAGCCCTCTCTCCTCACCAAAAAAAGGCGGCCATGATTTACTCTGGTCGCCTTTTTATTCCGCTTATACCACCAAATAAGATTTTTAACTTTATAAGGAACACGACCTACGACGCATTCACGCTTTCAGTCGTTCATACTAATAATACAAAATTATTTGAATAAAGTCAAGTTTTTTTTAAAAATGAGATTTAATATATTCAGGTTCGGTCATATAACCTAAATATGATATATTGATAATCGCAGTCATGTTATTTTCGTTGCCCTCGAGGAGTTTTTTTGTTAATCTCTTTTTTGTATTATTAATAATCTTTGACGTAAAAACGATATCCCCGTTCTTCGCCTGAAGCATGTAAACAATTAGAAACCAGTAAAATTTTTGATTCTTATAATCAGCCATAATGTATTTCTTTCTTCTCGATTATATTATCTTATCTATTTTTCTAATGACGATCGAAAAACTGGTTATGTATGGTTTTATTTCATCCGTAACTTTTTCAAATTCTTTTTTTCCATAGTTATAGACTTGATCCCCGTTTAATATCCTTCTGTTTTTTGTGTTTTTCATTTTTACCCATCCATTAGGTATTTTAATTTCTTTATCCATGATATTACCCTTATTATTATTAATTATAATAATTAATTCGCATATTATCAATTATGCGAACGGCATTTCAAGTTGTTTTGTAGTACAAAATTGAGTCCATTTTATTCTTAATTCTGACAAATCAGTATTTTCAAACATCATTCCCCTGTCATTGAATATACATTTTTCATTAGTGCAATGGATCCAATAACAGAATAATAAACCATTTATATTTGAGACTTCAATTTCTGAATTGCAGTAAGGACATTGTTCTGTTAAATTAATATTCACTCTCATTTAATATTTCCCCTCGCTCTTCTGAGTTATTAAGTAATTTTTAAATACTTATCTTTCTTCAATTACAGAGTATCCACCTGAATTATTTTTCCTGACAAAATTAATTTGAATTGTAGTATCAAACATCTCTATAAAACCATTTATGACATTCATAATAATTTGGATTAAATAAAAATACATCTTTTTTGAAGTTATATCTTCATTTTCAAGAAAACTAAATATCAATTTCTTATTTTCTTTATTAAATTCTAACTGGATTAATTCTGTTTTCATAGGTTTTATATTATTTTTAATCCTTTGGATAAAATCGAAAGATATTATCTCGATTTTCCCACTTTCTATTAATTTCTCTTTGTTTGATATTTCATAATCTTTAAGAGAATCTGAAGGTAAATTTAAAGAATCTTCGTATCCTTCCCAATTATCCACGCCACCAGCTTCAAGACGATTTAATTTTTCCTGATTAAGTTGAAGGTTAAGATATTCTTCTACAGTTATCCTTACGTTTAAATTTTCTATTTCCATTATTCTTCTCCTGTAAAAATTATTTAATGATTATTTTTTCCTAATACAGAATTCATCCTCTTTTACATGATTATCAGGTTCAGGATATATAACTACATTTATCCAAAGTCGGCTTAATTCCGACCAATACCTATCTCCATGAATTAGCTTTTCTCCCGTTTTAATACGCTTCCACCCTTCAGGTATTTTAATTCTCCGGATAATTGCAAAAGATTCTTTTATTTCTTTACCAATCCAGTCTTCTGGGATTTTGCTCCAACCGTAAAAATAAGTTGAAAAATACATATCTTCTTTCTCTAAATCCCCCGTTTTTATTCTTTCCCATCCATCAGGAACTGAGACTCTAATAATTATATCAGTTTTTCTCACAGTTATTCCTTAATATTTATTTAATTTTCTTTATTCTACGTTTTCAGGTTTATCGATTTCTGCCCACATACGAATGATAGCAGAATTAATGCTTAGCCATCTATCTTCAAATGCTGTGTAATCGCCGATAAAACAGCTTCTTGTATGGCCGGCTTCATAGTAAATTAGATATCGCCCGTCATTTTCCGGTTTTTCCTCCGGCCATTTGTGCCAAATAATGGCTGGTTTTTTTTCTTTTGGTCGTCTAATATCATTTAAAGAAAAAACAATACCTTTACAATATTTTTCCCCATCAGCTAAAATATCAAATGTCTCATGGGGGATATTAGTGTCAATTGTCCAAAAATATTCTCCGTCACAATTAGGCGTTATCGTTATTTTATATTGGGCATTTTCAGCCATTTCAAAAAAATATGGACAATCTTCATTCTCGCACAAATTTTCAAAAATTTTGCCTTTATTATTTAATGAAATTGTTGCCCCACTGTAACAACCTATTTCATCAAAAATAGCCCCCCGGAATTCACATAAATCATCAGATTCTCCAAAGACGATAACAAGATTATTTTCAGCTATTTTTTTGATAAAATCTCTATGAAATCCCCCAGTATCAATATCCATCCCGTTACATATTTCTGCGCATTCTTTTACTGTCATGGTTTTTCTCCTGTTTTAATTTTCTTATTTCTCCCCTTAAACTATCTATTTTTGAGTAATATATATTGCTTAACACTTTTAGAAAATCTTCTGCCGCTTGGTCCATTTTATCGGTCGTTTCTACTAATAAAGAATCATTTCTAAAAATTAACCTTGTATTTCCGAAATTTATTGCATAATAGCCCGACCAAGAAATAGACGTTGTCGTATCAATAACGGCATAATCATAATTTATGTCTTGAGAGGATATTGAAACTGGTATCGATATCAATATTAAGAATATTATTAATGTTTTCATTTTTAATTTAGTCCCTTCTTTTATTTTCAAAAACTGAACTCTCAATGTAAAGAAGCGGATGCTTCTTAGATAGGACATTCAGCCAGATCCTGCCGGTAAATAAGACTTTTAGCCTTCTTATGAAAGGCATTTTCCAGCAGGAAATAATACAACCTATTTCATGATCAATATAAACAGGCATTGATATTTCATTGTTTTTGGTTAATTCTGCATTGGCTTGCTTGAATTTAACCGGTCGGGTCTCTTTTATTATTTTTCGCATAATGTTAAAGTCCTTATGATTTATTTCTTGTTTTGATAAAAAGTCCCAATAACTTCCACCCGAGCAATTGCATTCGAGCCCTTTATATATGAAATGCCATTGCATTCACAATTCTCTATCTCAGGCTTCAACTCAAATGCCGGATAATTTCTTCCCCCGCAATATTCTATTCTATGGTCAGTGTATTCACTCAGCGCCGGTTCTTTTTTATCGTAATAAGTATATACTCGGAGGATATCTCCCTCAAACAAGGGGTCATAATATAAATCAATCCCTATATACTGTTGTATTGAGTCTGGGTAAACTTCTACCCACTCAGACCAACGCTCATCAAACCCACGCTCATCACGTTCCTCAAGGATGTAATGTTTATTCCGGCATTTTACATAATATCCATAAATCCACGTTTTTAATTCCTTGCTAAAACCTCTATGCCTTATTTCCATATTATTTCTCCAGTTTTTTAATTTTTAAGTTATTTCATTATTTTTATAAAATATTTTTTTTAGGTCTGTATTCATCACTTTTCGGAAAACAGGCGACATCGCCGATCCCGAATGTCATTGAGTTCGTATAGACCGCCTTTGATACAGCGATCACTATATATTCAAGTTCCTCTTGGTCCAGCCGCAATGTAACCGTATATGTTTTATCGATCTGTTGATACTTTCCGACGATCTCGCCGCAATATTCATCCGGCGATAGCATGTCACAACCTAAAATTAATACAATAATTATAATACAGACAAAAACTTTAAATAAGTTTTTCATGATTTATTTCTCCTCTCTATTTCATCCATTTTCGTATTCCCCTCTATGAATGAACACGAAATAACTGCATCACACTTACATCGAAAAATGCACCATGACGACATATTATTGGGATAACGATATCGAGTTTTATCTTTATTTAGAGTCTGATTGCTTCCATTTACTCTAATTATATCTCTTTTACAGTATCTGCATCTTCCCCGAGTTTCACTCTCGTATATTTCTATTCTCCCATCATTTAATTTACGTTCCATGATTTACTCCTGTTCTTAAGTAAGTATTTTATTAAAATCGATAAAGATAATCCTAATATCAGAACACAAATTGTCAGGATTATTTCCGCCAAGATTAATAATATTTTTGTTAAAATTATCATAATTTACATCTTTCCCTTAATTTTATCCACTAAGCCAATTCATAAACCTATCAAGATATTCTTTAGCTAACTTATCTATATATTCGTTAGCGTTTTTAATAACTCTATTCAGCATTATTAAATCATTATTATTCATATGAACTACTTTTAAATTACTCGACAAAAAGGACTTCTCATATATCCCATATAATCTCCCAATAGCTATGTTTAAGAATGTCGGTGAGATAAATTTAATTTTTTTAAAATCAAGTATGACGTTCTTACCATCTTTTAAAGCTCTATTTGTTACATTAAAGATTTTTTTCCCATCATTTATCCCCGTAGCTGCATTGCTATTAATTTCTTTTAGGATATTAATTATCATAATTTTCTCCTCCGAATTAATTCATTTTCATATTTTTGATAATTAAGGTGTTTAAGAGCATCATTACCATAAAGATAATCTATATCATAATACGGATTATTCCCAAAATCATGGCAACCAAATTCTATTTTAACGCCCTCGCTTGCTCTTCGGCGGAGAAGAGCCAATACGTTTTTTAGATGTCTCGTTGTCATGTTGGTTAGCTCCCATTTTCCCCCGTTTTGATCGATATGTAAAAAATCGCTCATTTCAGACTCCTTACTTACATATCTCTATTTTATAATAATTTGTGATTTCATTATAATCATCTTTTGATAATTTTACATATATGTCACTTACAAGAAGATTATAAAACAATCCCGGCATTTTCCCGCTCTCAATCATAAGAGTATCTTTTTTCCATACAGTATTATTTAGATTGTTACCAGATTTTTTTACAATAATATCTTTTTTAAGTCTAACTAATTTCTCCATCTTATCCCTTTCTATATATCTTTTTTGACTTAATTTATCATAACTCTCCCGCTTCTAATTTACAAACGATAATATTGACAATATCTTCGTGCATTTTATTCGCTTGTAAATCTGTATTTTCACCTATATTATAAATAAAATATCCTGTGTCAATAAAAATCTGTTTTGCAGGATCTATTTCCCAGTAGTTATCCTGACGCTTTGCATAAAAAACCAGCGTCTCATAAAATACATCATGTCTTATTTCCAAATAATTATCATCACGTTTCATAGCCCCGATCGTTGATATAATTATTTTTATATCTTCTTTTTCAATTAAAGTATTACGTCGAAAATTGCAAAGGTCAGCAAGGATAAAATGTCCCGGCCATCCTCTTTCTGTTCTCTTTATCATGGTTTGTCCTTTTCCCCTTTGTGTTTTTTACTCATTTCATAAACAATACCATACAATTTAATTAATTTTATATATATGATTCCATAAGCCGAAATAGCTAATAATCCTTGAAATATATTAAACGCTAAATTAGTATGAATAATTTGATCGATTATATTGAATAATAAAAAACAAATAATAGAAACCATTAGGATACTATAAAACACGTTTTTCTCATAGTTTTTAAAATAATATAATTCATCCTTAATTTCTAAATCGATGTAATTTTTTATTAAATACATAGAAATAGAATAAATGATTAAAATAATGGATAATATCAAAATAGATATCATAATTTCTTTCCTCGATTTATTTTGAATATTTTTTTGACCAAATAATTTCGGCGTGCTCCCATATCCCAAGATCAATATCCTTTTTAGCTTTTTTGTTTATAAAAAAGAATATTTTTATCCCCAAAACGCCTTGTCTTATTTCAATATATTTATGGGGCTTAGACTCCCTGGACGGCAATAAATTAATACCAAAGCTTTGCCCGTTCTCGAGAGCATGAATTCCTAACCATAGGTTTTCTTCGGTATTCGTGATAGAAAAAGCCTCGTCTTCACTTAATTGTAAATACATAAAATTATCTCCTTAAATGTTTCTTATAATTTAAAAACGCGCCTGTTCTGCTATGGAATGTCCCATCCCATTCAATATCCGTCTCCGGAAGATCTTTAACCATCGCTTCAGTTTCTGGATTCATATGCCAGCTTACCTGAGTCCATTCATCAAGCTGGATTCTAACTAGATGATTCCAGCCTCTTTTCCATTCTTTATCTATTGTATAACCTGCCTTCATCCCGCATTTTAAGGCTAAATCCGCCGCTAATATTGCGGCATAATTTCGTTCATTATAAGCGCGATTTAAGCGATTTTCTAATTTTTGTTTGCTAATCAGAAGGGTGGATACATTAATTATTAAAATCCCAAAAGCAATAATTATAAGTATAACCATGATTTTTTCCTCAATTTATCGGTTTATTCCCCTGTAATCGTCATTTACAGGTTTTTTTTATTTACTGATTTTCTTAAAATTGGAAGGTTTAAAACCATCCATCTTAGATTAGATTTGATTAAATTAATATCTTTTTCTGTTATCTTCTCTAACGCCTCGTTCTGGATGTTACCTCCTGCAAAATATTTTAAATTTGCATAATTCTTAATATCCTTTAGGAGTTTATTATGAAATTGGATTATCCAACAAATTCGGAGATAATCGTTTTTGTCGTTCCCTTTTGGATATTTTATACATGGCTTAAATTTATCTAATATACTTTCATATAACATAATTATTACTTTTTCTTTGATGTCAGAATCTTTTTCCATGCCTGTATCCCCTTTTTTTATTATATCCTATTTTCGTAATAATGGCTTCTGCTATCCGATAACCTCTCCCCCCAGCATGATCCATTATACGAATAATTACGTCTGCATATTCTTCTTCAATCCCGGAGAATCCTGTTATTTTATCCGATCTTTTTTCCTCTCTTAAAGCCTCAAGGGCTTCGGATAATTCTGAATGAATCAAGGCAATGATCTCCCCGTCATTTCTTTTATCCTTCCACCAGCCTTTATCTTTTGCTGTTTCATGGACTTCAGCTTGTATAATTTTCCACGCATTTATGAAAGTATCCATAATTTACTATCCTTATAGAAATTTCTTATTATAATATTTCAATATCAATATCAAGAAGATCCTTCAGACCTTTCTCAATCTCGATATCCCATTTTTTAATATTTCTATCGTTAAAGCCCGGGATCCCAGCTTGGATCGCATCCCCGATCGCTCCGAGGGCATTATCTGCGTCTCGGGATCGAGTTTGTTGAATCCTGACCTTTACCGCAATTTCTTTGTTCTCAAATTTCTGTTTTTCCCGAGCCCCAAAATTCGCGAAAATTATTGTTGCAAGAGAGTTTTCAAACTCTTTCACTTGTTTCGATGGAGTGATCCAATACAATTGTCTCGCTCCAGTTGATTTTAATTTTTTTATTTGAGGATAAAATTGATTTAAGAATAATCGCGAGAACCTAATTTCATATTGGTTTTTTTTCGAGGGAACTTTCCCCTCATATCTTATTGAGTATGCCATTTTAGATTTAAGCCTCATCTTTCTTGTTTATTTTGTTAATTTTCGATTTAAGTATAATAATGGCTAATTGATTTAAAGCTATTTTAAGCTCATATAAAAGAATTGATCTATCATAATAAGAACCGATATAATACATATTAAAATATGTGGCTATCAATAAAATTATAAAAACAAAAAATAGAATTAATAAAATATCCATTATAAATTCACCTCCCTAAATAAAAGAAAATATTATGCTAAGTCTGAACCTTTATGAATATAATGAATTATTGTCTCTGTTATTTCGACTTTAATTATTCTATAGACAATGCCCATTTCAATACCTTTTTTTATCCTCTTATCTTGTTTAATTTTATCGATCAAAATATAAAAGTTATCTGGCAAGATAACAGGATCATCATACCAGCCACCTTTATCATAATATCTGAATTGGAGTTTATAAAATTCGGTTATTTCCATTATTTCTCTCCTATTAATATTCTCCGGGCAAGCGTGAAACCATTTATGTTTGACTGTTAATTTAATTGCCCGCCCGGAGATTTTTATCAGCCGTGATATTTTACATTACTCTATTTGATTTTTTAATTGACTGATATTTTCATTATCCATTTGGTATATAAATAAAACTAAAACCATATTTAACGAATGTATCAAATTTTTCGCAAAGAGATCCGCCTGTAAAATTAAGATCAAGGGCTTCAATACTAATTTCTTTCGCTTTTTTATTTGGGATAAAATGTTTATTAAAATCCCAAGGATCGATTCCAAGGGCATTTGATAATTGATAACTTTGATCACTTGTATTACATCGCACAAATTCAGTCATTATAATAACATCTTCTTTTAAATCATTATAATAATGAGAGGGATAATCCAGATCTCTTTTTAGATCTGAATTATAACGACCGATAGCAAATAATTGAGCATTCATTCCCATTATTTTTCTCCTAACTCAAGTGGATTGTTTAATTGGCTAATATTTTCATTTGCCCATTGACGCCCAATTTCATATAATATATTGTTGAAACATTTTCGACAAATTGAACATCCTTTAAATTTCATATCTGAAACATGAAAATATTTTTGACATTTTTCACATAAAAAATAATTCTTATTATCTGAGACCTTTACCTCGCTTGGATAAGGTTTCATTTCTGCACATGGAGGACAAACCGGCTCCGCGTCTCCATTTAAAAGCGGCTCTTCCATGATCCAAGCGTCGCCACATTCGGCACATACTATTTGCATAATTAGGCCTCCTTTAATAATTTTAAATGTTCTTCGTAAAGATTTAATCTTTCTATTAAATCTTTTTCTTTGTCCTCGCTTAATACGCTATATTTAATAAGTTCTTTCATTTCCGCTATTACCCACTGGGCTTTTTTGTAGATCGTCGTATCAGCTTCAGCCGGAATGTGAGAACCGATCGAGCCAAGAAGCCGGATCTCAATTTCAATCGTCTCTTTAATTTTTTTGATTGTCATATGATTTCACCCATTTTTTTAATAATATTAAATACATCTGTTAGGTGGATATAGTCAAAATTACCATCATTTTCCCCGTTGGTATTGAAAGGTCTTTTTTCTGTTAAATTTTCAGCTTCCTCGAGAAATGGCATTAATTTAAGAAGTTCTTTTCCCCTACATTCCTTAAATCTCGGACACGCCGAACATCTGTTTTTGTTAAATGTTAATTCGCATGACTCCATAATAGTTTGATCCATTTTACTCCTCGCTTTCATAGATTTTTTTTATAATGTTAAATAATTCGCATGCTATCTGTGGAACGATTGCATTGCCTAACGATTTAAGTCTGTCCACCCGATTGGGTATCCCATGAGCCACTCGCACCAGTCTGGATTCAGTCTGCCACTTCCATCTATTGCTTTTATTACGCCGTCCAAGTGTTTCTTTTCGAGTCGTTTCTTCCAGTTTATTCCTTCTGAATAATTTTTTGCTGTGTTCGTCGTCAATGTTGGGTACATGTTTTTTATTGGATATCCGTATTGAACCTGTTCTGCCAGATTGCCTGGTGGAACAGTCTGTCTCTTTGATTTGTTTCTGTATTCTTTGCGTTTTTGTAATGATTCGTCGCTTCTTGTTCCGATGTTCGTGGCACTCGGAGTAAGCCATAATCCAGACCCTGTCCCTTCGGTGCAGAGCATCTTTGGCACAAGCTGGAACAATAAACGTCTGTGCTTCGTAGCCTTCGGCTTCCAAATCAGCAAGCACGTCGTCGAGCGCCATGTTGATAATTCCAGGCACATTTTCACCAATGACCCAAGTCGCCCTCGCTTCTTGTATAATGCGAAACATTTCTGACCAGAGATAACGGTCATCTTGCTTGCCTTTTTGCTTCCCGGCAACGCTAAATGGTTGGCATGGGAATCCGCCTGTAATAATGTCAATTGCTCCAAAACTATCCCCCTTTAATGTTTTAATATCGTCATGTACTGGTATATTTGGGAAATTCTTATTTAATACTTTTTGACAAAATTTATCTATTTCACAAAACGAAACAATTTCAAGTTTATTGCCCCATGTCCATGTTGCGGCTAAAGAAAAACCTCCAATCCCTGAGAACAAATCTAACATTTTAATCATTATTTAATTTTCCTAATTATTATATCTGATTCTAAAACTTTTTGAGAAACTAAATGCCGACAAATCTCCCAAGCACTTGTTAACGGATTCCATTTCCAATCGTCTTTCTTAATACAAGCATCTGTTTCTAATCGAATATAACCTATAGGTATATTAGGATTAAGCGGCATTTTCCATTTTTCCTTTCATTCTCTTTTCATACTGTTCTACTTTTTTTAAGATTTTCAAATATTTGGGCTTGCTTCTTAACGAAACATCATGCCCATAGATCTTTTTTAGTATTTTATGAAAATCTCTATTAATTAATGATGCCGACCGATAGAATCGAGATTCTAACGATTCAATAACAATCTCTTGTCGAAGGAATTGTTTTAAGGCTTTAAAATATTCATCTTCATTGATTTCATTTTTCGGTTTTTTTACGTACCTAACAACGATCTTACGCTTATTCTTTGATACAACAATCTTATCTTTCTTTGGGATGATCGCGCAGGATCCATCCTGGATACATTTTGTAGGATCACAACCGTGCAATAGATCGTTTGTCCCTAATTTATTTATTACCGCCGGATTAGTGCAATACATAAATCTAATATATTGAAACTCGGTGTCTTTTTTTTCTGAAAAAAATGGGCAATTTCTATTTACATTTTTCGTCTCAGATTTAAACGGTGTCCGCCGCGCGTTATCCATTGACATTCCCCTTCATTAGATTTTTATATTGATCAATCCCGGATAAAATTGCATTATCAATGGTATTTACATTTTGCTCTATAAGAGAAACCGTTTTAACCGTTTTCCCAGATAGTCTAATATCTATTGAAAACGAATCTTTAAAATATTCGCTTTCAAAGACATCAATTATATGTTTTTGATCCAGAGACGATAACTGATAATAATTAGGTCTAATCCCTTTTATCGTGAATAAAAATCTATAACAAAATCTTTTTATTTTTTTAGTTGCGACATTATTTCTTCTCATGGTTTCTCCTGTTTGTTCAATAACCTTTTATCGACAAAATAAAAAATCAGGCATCCGACGCAACCAGCTAATATATTTCCAATTAACTTCCCGAAACATTTCACTAATGGAAAATATATTAAAAATGAAGGGATCTGCCATCTGATAGCATATATAATAAATTTTAAATTAAGATAATCAGACAGCCATCCGAACCAGTCGGAATTTTTTATCTTTATTTTGAGATATTTGATTAACATAATTTATATAATCTTTTAAAATGAAATTAATGCAATTTAATTTTGTAAAAAGAAACTGATTTTTAAGTTCGATTTCTCCGAGAATTTTATCTTGATAATCATTAATAACCACAAGAAAACGATCTCTCCTTGTCGGACTCTGGAATACAGTTATTTTAATAACGCCGTTTGAGGCTATATAAATTCTTTCGTCTTTATATTTTCTTGTTTTAAAATTATATTTTTTAATTAGATCCATTAATCCCTCCAAAAAGTCTGTCTCTAATATCCTTTTTAATCGTCTCTTGGTAGAATTTAATAAGTTCTTTAAATTCATTATCGACCCAATCCCCGAAAATAAAGAAATCCTTTGAATATAATAACCTGTCTTTAATATAAATTTCATGATAATATTTGTCTTCGACAGGATTAAAACGCCTTATTATCTCAGACTGTTTATAATTATAAGAAGTTTTCCCCTTAGCAAACCTCTTATATATATCTTTAATTTGATCCCTTATTATTTGAGAATTTTCTATCCATTTGTTTTGAATATGGATTAAATCTCTATAGGTTAGATCAATAATTTTTTTTAGGATTATATTCCCGATGATACCACATCTCCCGCAGTAAATACTTCCCCCATCATAATCAACCATTATTGGACCGTTACATAATGAACACTTCTGTTTCTTACATTCCTCACATAACTCCTCAGATTGTTCTCCCACTTCTTTCTCACAAATAACACACTTCATTTTATTTCCCTCCGGTTTCGTTTTTTTAAAATGGGCAATCGTCAATTGCATTGACTTTGTTTTTAATATAAGTTTCGACCTTCACCAATAATTCTCTCACATTTGAGAGAATGATATTTAATCCCGAATTTTCTAATTGAGGGAATTCTATGGATGCGATATCTAAGGCCAATTGTAGGAGTTTTTCCTTATCCGGCGCTAATTCTTTTTGCCTTGCCTCACGCTCCGCGGCTTTTTTTGCTTCACATTCTCTTGCTATACGTTGTTGCGCTTCAGCCTCTAAGCGCTCCCGTCTTTCTTGCTCTGCTTTGAGGAGAGCATCTTTTTCCTGTAATTCTTTTTGAAGCTCAGCTTCCCGTTTTTCTCGCTCAATTCGCTCTTTTTCTGCTTTCTCTTTTTGAGCCGCCTCTTCGGCAATCCGTTTTTTTAATCCTTCATAAAATATTTCAAAATTAGCCTCGTTTTGGTAAACCAGTCCATATTTATCAGGATCTTCTCCGAGTTCGGCAATCCGTTTTTTCCAAACTTTAATTCTTTCTTGTTGTCGTTTTTTTTCTTCTATTTTCACAAAGTCCCTTTGTTCAATCGCGTAACTTTCAGCATCCTCTATATTTGTCCGTATGAGGCGAGCTATCCCGTCAATAGCTTGACCAGTCCTTAAAGAATCTTCCTTTAAAAACTTCCTTCTTTTTTCAACAAGAGTTCGGAGCTTTTTTAATTTTTTTGCTTTCTCTCCGGCTTTTTTCATTAAATCTTCTTGACTTACATTAGTGACTTTAATTTGGTAGACACTCTCAATGAGGTCTGCCATATCGGTTAATGAACTCTCAAATTCACTCCGGAGTTTTAAGGACATATCGCTGCTTAAATTATTGAGTTGTTTGTTGAAATTTAAAATAATTACGTCTTGATTTCCCATTTGTCTCTCCTTATTTTATTTCAAATTGTCAATGAATTAGGACTTTTGGTCTCTCTTTAAATGTTTCTTCAGAGAAACCTTTATTCTTACCTAAATCAATTATAAAAGACATCTCAATTAAGCGCCGGTAAAACTCCCAACCGATGTCTTGTAATTGTAATTCAGTAAGTGTCGTCATCCATATATTATACTGATTATATGTTTTCATACGTTCGTAACGATTATCAAAAACTGAAAATAATAAATCTTTTAATCTTGTCTCTTTTGCGATACTCCCCTTTACATCATCCGAAAAATCCCCAAAAACAAACGATAAAACTCTTTTCCGGTAGACTTTTTGTAAAATATATTTCTCATTAAAATAATTTGTACTTATTTCCCTATGTAAATCCTTTAAAGATATCCATTGAAAGTACTCTTCAGCGTCCTGGGCAAAATGGTATATTGACATCATGAACAGCATAGTTGCTAAATGACTCTTTCCCGATCCGCTTCCCCCAATAATAAGCACGCTTTTATTTTCGATAAACATATTAAAAAGTCTATCAAAGGTTACATTAGATTTTTGACCTTTAACCGAGATAATAATTTCAGGAAAATCTTTAATATTAACTTTATACGTTTTATCCGGAGGCGCTCCCCTTCGAAGAGCAATTTCACGTATTCTTTTTCTACGGTATTTTTGAAGATTTTTTAAAAGTATTTCACTGTTTTTCTTTTCTTCTTTCTTGTCGCAAGCGGGACAGATTAGATATTGATTTACAGGCCATCCCTTGCTACAGAACCCTCCGGGCTCTATTCTTCTATTACAGTAAATGCAATATATTTCAGGTTTCTTAGATTGGTATTTAATTTGGTTATATTCTGGCAGTACCGAAAGAATTTGATTAGTTGTCCTCTCCCCTCGTGATGAATTTTTCATTTAATCCTCTAATTTACGTTAAATAGCAAAACTCTATCATCTGAACTTTTACACTCAATATGAAGTTTGTTAAATTTGTTAATAAATATATAAAGAGGGTGCTTCTCATCCTCTGCCCATCTGTCTGGTTTATTAAAAAATATTTCTATACACTTATCCATAATTTCAACCGAAGTATTATAATCGTATATTTTATCAAGGAAAGAATAAAGATTTTTAATCTGTTGTCCTGATTTAGCAAAATTGCCCCAATTATAAGGCTCCGAATATTTATCTAAGAAGTTATCTTCATATTTCTTCCTAAAGATACTTATCCTGGACGGACGTTTCGTTCCTACAGTTTCTCCTTCCTTAACTGGATTTATTTTATCAGATTTTAAAGTTCTTGTTTTTTTTGATTCATCGACATTACTTATAGTAGTATTACTTATATTAGTATTACTTATAGGTTCATCTGAGTGAACACCTCGTTCACCACAGTGAACACCTTGTTCATCTGAGTGAACACCTCGTTCACCACAGTGAACACCTTGTTCATCTGAGTGAACACCTTGTTCATCTGAGTGAACACCTCGTTCTTGACCTTGATTATAATTTGTGACAAATATTTTATGATATTTTGCAGTCACCTTGATGTATTGATTTCGTTTGTTAATTTTTGTATCAATTAATCCCCAATTTTGTAAATCTTGTATATATTTTGAAACTCCGGATTTGCAATTGATACTCATCATAGGTATTTCTTTAATTATGAGGTTGAGAGAAATAAATGTGAACCCTTGTTCGTCTTTTAACAATCCTGGTCCCTGGATTGTACACATCGTTTGTATCGTATCTAAAATAACCGCGTGATTAAGATTCGCATCAGGAAAATGTTTCTGCCACGCCTTTTGATTGATATTCAGTTGATATTTCATAAGCTATGCCTTCTCTAATAAATGAATAATCAAAATTATTTATTCACTTCTCTCAAGATTAATTATAAATAGCTTTTTCCTCGATCTTAATACGCGCTCCGCATGACGGGCACGCGTACCATAATTTACATTTATCCCATTTCGGCTTAACTTTGCCATGGACAGGACAAATGCCTTTGCCGGGCTTATTTTGTAGTGTCGGAGGCGGTTTAATTTTCTTTACTTTTTTCTTTTTTGTCTTTTCCATGGTTCACTCCTCAAATAATGATATTTGATTCTTATGGATAATTGAATCAATATATTGTTTTTTTAATTCGAAGAATTTCTCAGCTATTTCTAAATCACTTTCTTCTGTTGAAATGTAGTCAATTAATTGTGAAATTTCAAAACAATATTCGTCATAAAACATATCAGGAGTATTATTTGTAAAAGATATTGCTTGCCTAATGTAATCAAGTGCAACTGTTTTTGTTTGTGGATTTAGTGGCTGAGTTATAAAATCAAAATCATATAATCCCCTATGATCATAATTTTCGCTTGTTGCTCCATTGGCAAGAACTAAATAATTGGAAGGATGACGCATTAGCTAACACCCTCCCTAGATAATTCTTCATGCAATTTGCCAAAGGCAACTGCTAAAAATCCAGAAATTTCATCATTTGTAGGTCTATGACTCTTTGCAGTCTTATTGAACCACCCAGTAGAAAAAGATTGTGTGATTTTTGATGTTTCAAAAGCATGTTGAGAAATCGATTCAATGTGTTCTGATAAAACATTTTCAAATCGCTCTCTATCATGCAAAGATTTAGTTTCGGCAGAAGCACTTCTTTCAATAAAATATTTGATATACCTTTCAGTAAATTTTGCAAAAAAAGTTCGTGCAATGTCACAAAATCCTCTTCCATCAATTCCCGACCAAACATTATTTGCATTTGATGAATCATCAAATAAATTCTGTTGAATTGATTTTTGGCGAGACCATTTAGTTATTGTATCAGCTGCTGCACGGCAAGCAAGTTCAGCATATTCGTTTGAGCTTGCGTGTGCATCGACCCAGCTTGAAAGATCAGCAGTAATCCGAAAAATTGAAGGATTTTTATCTAGATTAATTTCTACAGAAGTAAGCCCAGTTTCTAAAGGTAAATCCTTTGTCGATAAAGCGACAAGATATGCAAAGGCTGCCTGCACACCAGAGTCGTTAAAAATTTTCTTGTAGCGATCACTAACTTTATCTAATGTATTTGAAATAAGTATTGCAGTTTCAGAAAGATCACCATCTAATGCTAGCCTGATATCATCCACGATACTTTGCCAGTTTTTCCGTCTTGGAAGAATTCCTAATCTTTCATGCCTCATTGTTTAATTTCCTGAAGTCTTTTATATACGTTCATTGTCGTCTCGATGTCATAAAGCGCATCGTGGAGACGATTTTCATCGATTTCAATCTTGAGGAATTTTGCAATCGTCCCAAGTTGGAAGTTCGGTAATGACGCACGAATTTCTTTAAACTCCCACGCCGCTTTATCCATCACATCAAGCGGCGGGAAGAAAAAATATGCTCCGTAATATAAATTAACGTTTTTCCTAAAAAATGCTCTTAAAAAATCATCATCGAATCGCGCATTATACGCGATAAAATGAAATTTATCCTTCTTATCATACTTGTCAACATATCTATTAAGAAGGTTGATGAAATCAATAAACGCTCCTCGGGGCTCTCTGAAATCAGAGAAATCCTCTTTTTTGATTCCATTTCGCTCAAGGGCCTGTTCTTCAATTACGTCACCTTCGAAAGGTCTGATAAACCAATCAAATCGCTCTTTTTCGATATTATCTATTACTACAATTCCGGACAATTGAATAAGTCCGTGCTTTAATGGATCTGTCCCGGTCGTTTCGGTATCGACCCAAATTTCTTTTGCCATATTTTTTCTCCTTACCAAATGTTCATATTTTGCCGCAAGACTCGATTTTTCCAGTCATCTTCCCCTAAATCTTTTAAAAGATAATTTTTCATCGAGTCATCCGGTTTCGGGTTTAAATTTCTTATTTGTACAAAACAGCCACTTCGTCCACAGAAATGGCAATATCTATTTTCTGTAATAGAACGTCCATGACAGTACGGGCATTCTATTAATTCATAATAATGTCCATCATAAATAAACGGATAATCATTTTTCCGTATTTTTATAATTGAATCTCTTCTTAAAACTTCACCATCAATTTCTTGATTTAGACCTATATGAATAATTTTTTTAGGTTCACCGTTAAGTACAACTATTTCTTTTTTTCGGTTCGCCTGTATGTAGAATTCAACCTTATGCATTTTCTTCCTCGTAAGTTTTTTTTACCTTCATATAAATTATTGAGCCGACAATCAAAGCAAATTAGTTCATCAGAGAATATTTCATTAGCCCCCTGTTTCCTCCCGCATTGTTCGCAGTATAATTCCATTTTATCCTCGCTCTTTTATACGATTTACCTCGGCGGTCATATCGCCCAATATTCCCCTAATGATATCTAATGTATTGGCTTCTTCTAACTCAACGCAATATTTTTTGTATAATGGATCACGAATAGATCCTTGATCGTGATAATTAGTGAGTAGAGCTGTCGTATGCGAGCGGGCTCTACTTACCATCTGATTATTAACGTTGAGGATCTGTTTTTTTAATTCGTCAATGTCATTAATCTTTGAAATTAATTGATCAATCGAGTCATAATAACTTTGATCAATAAATTCCGAAAGTACCATAGGCTTTAAGAAATTTCGAATTTTATTTCTAAAATATTCTGGTGAGTCCTTATCGGGCATAGGTTGTTGTTTTTTATTTTCCTCTTTTGGTAGTGACTCTGGATCCTTACTTATTTCGGTTAAAAGATTTTTATCGATGTGATATTGTTTTTGACCGATATAAATTCGATAATCGTTTTTATTGGATGGATATGTTTTCCCATTCCAATAACCGGAGACTTTTTCGCCATCAGACTCAAAACTGATTTTCCGGCCTTTTACTACTGGTAAATTTTTACTTGATTTCTGTGACTGAATAGTAGTATTTTGTTGAGGTTCCTGTCGAGGATTTTGTTGATTCTTCGGTTTGTGTTGATTTAATCCGTTACTCCGTTCTCTCCATGGATAATCAAACGGATCAACATCTTTTCGTCGCCAAAGGACTCTCGTTTCTCCGGTTTTTTGATTATCACAAAAGACTTTAATACTAAATTCTTTTTTCCACTTTCGAATAAATTGAGGATCCCATAACTCCGAGGCGATCCCAAGATCTTTACAACATCTCCGGATTGCAACGCTTTTCGCGCTTTCAAATGCGGTTGAATAATCGCTGTTTGAATTATTTTGCCAGTAATCAGCCGCTCCCCATGCTTCAGAGTGGTAACGCCCCTCAATGTACATTATAAGGTTGATGTGCACTCTGATTTGTTTCCCGGAAATCGTTTCTGATTTTTTATCCCGAATTAGAAACGAGTAGGCTCCAACCCCAAAAGCTTCATTTAGAATTTGCCTATACTTGATTTCAGGCAAATAAATCAAACCATCAGGCTTAATTTCAACTGTCAAAGGATCTATATTAGCAGTTAAAATATCCGTTACTTTTCTTGAGAAAGCATCTTTCGCAATGCCATTATAAAGCTCAGCAAATGAAGGCGTCGAGTCTGTTTGTATTACAGCAGAACCATGATCAGACCTGCTTTCTTGAGGCAGGTTTCTCTCGTCTACCTCTTGGACTCCCCCGACCTGATAGACTTCCATATAATCATTATTTGTCATATTTCCCTCGTTTTGATTTTTTATAAATTATTTAAATTGATCCTTTTTAAACTCATCATTCTTTACGGCGACATAGGTATATCCACCAAACCGCCAAAAAAAGACGAGACTGCCAATAAGAAGAAATGGCAGGAACATTGCACATACAGACGCGACAATAATATATATATGTATGTGCGTAATGAAGTAAATCAGGATTGATATAAAAATCATTTCTAACCCTCTAACTTTTATTTATATTATCTTACCGACCTTCTTTTCGCTTCTTGGATTGCTCTTACCGCTCGTCTAATAGAACTCACTATATCATAATGCTCGTTCCTATAAAGACTGAAAAGCTTTGAATATATTTTTCGATCAATATTTGATAACACTTTTCCTCCCATATATAAAAGATTAAATAATACCTAATTCTTCCTTGACTTTCTTGTACTCTGGCATTGTCTGTATTGTTTTTAATAAGACATTCCTTGCAAAAGAAGCCCTATTTAAGAAAACCTTTTCCGCCATCCCATCGAGAACATCCAATTCTTTAGCGGGTAATTGGATTTGCAATACCTTTTTTTTTGATTTCATGTTAATATCCTTGAATATTTAATAAAATGAATAAGTATTTATAATAATAAAATATAATAATAATAATTATAAATGTCAAGAGAAAAAAACAGGAAATTAAATTCTATAATATAGAAATCAAAAAATTATTTGGTTAGATTAAGCATCCCTTCAGCAATGGCATTTGCTATTAATTTCGAAAGTTCTTGCATTCCATATCCCGATCCGGTTCTAAATTCAAATTGTTTTTTATAGGCATATACGCTTTTTTCCCCTTCCAGAACTTTTATTGTGTAAAATCTTGCCGGCATGGCAGTACAATAGACCTCAACAGTCTGGCCATCTGGAGATCTTTTAATTATTCTCGAGATTAATGTTTCTTTTCCGTGAATAAATTTTGTTGGTCCACAAAAAGAATCTCCCCAAATTTTTTTATCCTCGTAAGTTGTCTTATACAAACAATCCATTATATATCTCCTCATAAATTAAAATGTTCTTGTTTATACCGTTTCCCCATTACATCCGGCAATGCGTTTCCTCCTCCGTACTTATTGATTATTTGGAGGATGTCCAAGCGCTTGAACGTGACTAAGGCGTTGCCGTTTTTATAAAGCTTTAAATCAAAATAATCTGTTTCAATAGGGTCTAACTTTTTTATATAATTTTTAAAAGGGCTGTCCGCATAATTCGCGGACTCATTTTTACCATCCAGGATTTTACATAATTTGTAGAGGTCAGGGAACACGCTATCCCCTAACTGCGCCCAGTCAAAGTGACGGCTGTACCAAATTCTAAATTTTTGGTTGACTTTTGTCAGATTATGTCTTTTGTGGTTGCAGCTTGATCCATGGTAACAACAGCCGATCAAGCTACTGTAAACTTCGTGAAGAAGTTGATTGATATTGGCCGAATATATTTGTTTAATATTTTGAGTAATTTCACACACCTTCTCACGTTCAAATTTAGGTGTTTTGCCCTCAACCATATCATCAAACTTCTTTCTTGCTTTTCTTGACATAGTTCCGTTTAAATTTGATATATTAGCTAATAGATACCATAGCGATTTATCAAGGTCATTTTCTGAGTGATGATGATATTGACCTCGATTCAATAATCTGTCCGCACTTGTGGACAGACCATGCGAATCACAAATTTGGTTTATTTCAGTTTCTAACTGTCTGATATTTTCCAAGCGCTTTAAAATATCTTTGCGAACTTGGAAAAGACTCTCAACAGTAATTTGCTTTATTGGTTTCATTGCGCAGCTCCTATTTTGCCGATTTCAATAAGCTCATTTAAGAGTCTATCTCTTTCAGCCTTAACGTTTTCAAAGTCATTCACCAGCTGGATAAATGATGCTGGATTGTTTAAATCCGGATATAAATTTTGAAATCTTTCGATAACGCTTAAATTTACTGAAAAGGTTATCTGTTTTTGTACTTTTTCCGTGAGTTTTTTTGGCATTTTAATCCTTTCCCAATACATCAAGAGGCTTTAATTAAAATCGTTCTTGATATTGGATTCTGTTTATATTATTAAAAATATTTTTTAAACTCGGATCCTCGATTTCTGCGCGGGCTATTTCGAGAATCCGGTTAGGTATTTAAAGGATTGAGACTGTGTTTGATAAAGATATAATAATTAACTATCAAGAAATTCCTGTTTCTGTAATTTTGAGATTCTTGCCGACTATTAATTCCCATGAATTCCCATGTCGGCCTGATCGACAGGATGAATTTCCATTAAGAATAATATCATATTCTCCTGAAACTTGATGCTTTAAATTCCTGTCGCGACCATTGCCTTTAAGGGTGGTCTTATAATAATCACAGAAATAATAAATATTTTTTTTAGGCAACTCTGTATCTTGTGCTTGATCGATTGTTAAATATTCATTTGTCCCGGTTGTGATAATTTCTTTATTATTAACAGTATTTATTTTCTTCCAAGTTTTTTCCATTTTCCTAATCATTACTGGTTTCTCGGGATCGAGGCCTTTATTTATAAAAATTAGATATTTCTCCTTAAATTCAACGCCTCCCCAATTTCCCCAATTACGCCCTCCGATGTAATAAATATCATATACGTCATTAGTTGACTTCTCGGGTTTAAATGGGAAGTTCCTAAAAATACAATTATCCCATCTTTTAATTTCTATTCTTTCAACGGTATTTTTATTCCTGTATCCGCGAATTTTTCGCCTGCACTTTTCACAATATTTCGGATCGTTTTTTAGTCCAAGGACTTCTTTTAAGTGTCCAGTATCTTTAATTTCGTCTCCGCATTGAATACAATATCTCATGATAATTTCTCCTCGCATTTTTTATAATAGTATCCTCTTTGCGACGCTCTCCATGCCGTCGCTTTTGGGATACCTCGTTTAATTAATTGATTATATGTTTCATTGGTGTTAATTTTCTTCCTTTTTTCTCCAAATTTTTTTCCGGAATTTCTCTGAGGTTTCGGCAAAAGTTCAGATAATGTCTTTCTTATTTTTCGTGTATCCTTAAGATTAAAAAACTTAATTGTTTCTGTTGCCGTATGCGTTTCATAAAACTTTAATATCATTTTTACAAAGCGCATTTTATCATTTTCAGAATCAGAAGATGAAAAATCTTTCTTGTCATTATAATATTTCTCAATACGATAATGTTTTGAAAATTTATAAAGATATTCTCTTGTTTTATTAAGGACATCAAAATTAATTTCATTTTCTTTGTCCTTCGGTTGTCCTAATTCTACCCAAGCAAGATATACAAATTGTACGGTCTCCTCAAAAGTCAATACATTAACTTTCCAAGTCGTAAAACTATAATATCTTAAATAGCCTGCATATTTTTCAGCATTAATCATTTTTTCCTCCCGCCGCTGGATGTTAGGAAATTTAAAACGTATAATCCCTATATTCATTATCTATAAGGCTAATTAAATCATCTTTTGATATTTCCTTGAAATCTTCTTGTTCATGAAGACGCAGCATCGTGGAGGCTGTTGAATCTACTCTATAATAATATTTTCCATTCTTTAACTTTATATCAATAGCCTCATGGTAATGACTTGTCGGAGTCTGCGGAGACTTATCGCTACAACAACAAGGCTCATATAGGGTTAAAGAATTGTTTTTTTCTAAGTTTGCGATTGCTATTTTCCCTCGTTTCATAATTTACTCCTTTATTTCTTTTAATAAATTTATCATAAAATTACTCTTTTATTTATCAATTTTAAGATGTCTTAAAATTGATATGCTTGATAGCATATTGGGTCCAACTTAACCCATTAAGCTTTTCTTTAAATTCTTTTTCTTTTAAGGCATACATAAATACAGATTCATGAGGCGCTGGGTCGTCATTAAAACTAAAAGCCATTTGAGTATAAAATCGACTCCCCTCGTGTATCAATGAATAAAACTTAATCCCTTTAAATCCTTTCTTGGGTTCTTTCGCTTGTTCCATGGCTTTCTCCTCGATTTTATTTAATATTCTTATTTAATAGATCTTTGCGGGCAACCCAACCATGAACCGACGGCGTCTTACGCAGTTGCCCGGATGTTTATGCTTTTCGAATTTCAATTGAGAGTGAATAACCTACCCAATACCAACCTTCTTCGTCTGCTTCGCAATCTTGATAAAATTTTTCAAAATCTTCAGCATCTACATATTTTCTAATATCGTTCTCGAATTCATTAATTGAAGGTGAGTCGTCAAATTCATAAGCATCGTCAAATTCGATTTCTTTACCTGCAATAACTTCACCGTCAATTACGATTTCATACTTTTGGACTCTGATAACGGTGTGTTCGTCTTGTTCGAAGTTGAACTTTGGATTGATGTTATAAATTTCTCGAACTGCTTCTTTCTGAGCTTCTTGTAAATCTTCAGCAACGACGTAAAAAGTTTTAATGTTTTCAGCATCTACTCGATAATTAAATTTTTGTGTTTTCATGACTTTCTCCTCGTTTTAAATTTGTGGTAATTATATTCCAAATGTTTGCGCTAAATCCTCAGAAAATTCAATGCCTGCTATAGAAATTGTTTTGCATGCTAATTTAATTTCATTTGTAAACTCGATTTGTGTTAAGTTATTAAGCGTATTGTTCTCTGAATACATCCATGCAAGTATATGGCGAGGATTATATTTTCCAAACAATTCTGTTTCTATTAAATAATCTCGAATTCTATTTAATCTTGTATCCATGACTTTACTCCTAATTTAGATTATTTCTAAAGTCCTGATTATATACCATAGTTGTTTAACAATTATTTTATCATTAGTGCTGTTATTCCCTCTTTTTATTAATACATTGCATCGTGTATAACGATTGCCATGTAATTCTATAACTTCCCCTATATTTCCATATTTATCTCGTACTTGATCACCTATTTTAAGATTTTCTGTTAACATAACACAATTCTTCTTATTAATGTCCCGTCTTAATGACGGGGCAATAGGTTTTAATTAAATTATTATAATTCTTCTAAATTTTTGAAAAATCCTCTTGATGTAGCAAACATTAATATTTCCAATTTTGCGGATTCATTCTCCCTAAATTCGACATGAGTTTTATTGTCTTTTTTCGTAGTTATAGTTAATTTCCAAGTGGTACCAACAATTT